>Ga0308160_10000221_pt1 | contig 140672 bp, 156 predicted proteins | sample PhyFR1_FD_201036 | JGI IMG/M metagenome (GOLD analysis project Ga0308160, IMG submission 201036) | Phyllosphere microbial communities from UC Gill Tract Community Farm, Albany, California, United States - DLSLF.R1 | ecosystem: Host-associated > Plants > Phyllosphere > Unclassified | place... | reverse complement strand
TGTATACAATAGCAGATGAGAGAATGAAAATCATGAGAATCCCGAAAAAATAAAATAACGTTATTTTAAATGAAAGTTTATTCATAAAGTACCTTTCTCATTTAAGATGATTACATATAAAAACAAACTGTTGAGATTTAGAAAAGAAAGTATTCTTCATTTAGGCGATACACAAAAGAGCTTTTATCATTTGATTCTTTTAAAAGGACAATTCCTTGAATATTGCTCCACAAATAATTAGCGAAATCATAATCACTAAAAATAGCCTCACGAGTAGAATGCGTCATGAAACATTCTATTTTTGTAATCGTATACATTCCCTCCGAATCACGGTGATAATCGAAAGAAAAAGAACCCTTTATATTAAGCCTTTGAGCAATTATTGCTACGCACTCCTCTAAAATCGAGTTGGCAAACACCTCGTATGAAAGAACAGTATCTTGGTACCGTTCATACTCTTCTCTCATAAAACAGCAAATCACTTCACTAGATCGATAATCGACATATGCATCAATTTTCCCCACCTTTACACCTTCAGGCGCATTCTTTATCTGGTCAAAAGAATAAGTGAAAGTATTACCTTGAACCGAAAATGAATCATGAAGTACTGTTTTATCCCAGTCAAAGGATGTTATAAACGCTACGTTATTTTTTCTCATTTTCAACTTATGTTTTGATAACGTAGATGCTTCTTGTTCGCTTAAAGGGATAATCCAGCCTATTTCTTGAGAAGTACAATATTCAATCAGATTACTAATATACCCTTCTTCTGATTCTTTTTTTGAAAATGAATCAAAATATTTAAAATCAGGAAATAGCTTTCGAACCCATCCTTCTTTTGAAGAAATATGAATATCTATACTTACAGGTTTAAGTTGTTTTATGTTCTCCATCACTTTCCAGTTTTCCTCTACTCCCATTATCAGGACATTTTCACGAGACATTTACGATGCATCTCCTTTCGAAATAGAAAATAGAGCGTCAGAACCCTCTAAACCCTGTAAAATCAATCAATATTGTAGTTAGTTTCGTCAGACCATCGAAATACAATATGATACCTAATAAAATCATAAACCAGCCACCTATTTTCATAACCTTTGAAGAATAATTCATTAAGTATCTGGATTTCCCGACCAAAAACGACATCAAGAAAAATGGAATAGAAAAACCTAGTACATAAAAGAGCATATATAAAAATCCATTACTAGGATTCGTGGCGATCAAAGCAATAACTCCAGCGAGGATTGGTCCTGTACAAGGAGTCCATCCAGCAGCCAATCCGACTCCGACAATAAACGTTCCGATATAACCACGCTTTCTTTTTCCTAAGTTCATTCTTCGCTCTTTAAGTAAAAATATTGGGGTCCACAGACCAGTTAAAATAACACCGAACATGAATAAAATAAGTGCACCGCTCATCCGTAGAACATCTTTATACACTATAAAAAAATCAGCCAAATATGACGTTGAAAAACCCATCACTAAAAATACGCTCGAAAATCCAAGTAAGAAAACGAATGTATGGGGAACACCATTCCAGTTCCACTTTTTATTTTCTTTTAACTCTGTAACTGAAATTCCTGTAATGTAAGATAGAAAAACAGGATACAAAGCTAGGCAACATGGCGAGATAAAAGATAAAAACCCTGCTCCAAAAGCTAACAAAAAAGATAACTCCATCAAATTCCTCCCGAACTCTAAAAAATAAATCTTTTTTTAAGATGTATAAAAAAGAAATGTGTTTAATTTTAAACATAAAATCTGTTTGTGAAAAAACTATGCATTTTTTGATTAAATCTCGTATCAATTTTTGAAATGAATTTGATACACTTTTTTGTAATATAGTGATGCTATACTCCTTTTAACAAATCGTTTGTCACCGTATCTTTATCTTTAAAGGAGTACAACTAATGAAAAACAAGGTAATACTTATCGCTTCTAGCGTCTTACTCACAACAACTTTTTCAATGCATAGCCCAAAAGTTGAAGCAAGTAGTGCATATAAAGTAAAAGTAAAGACAGACAATCTCCGTGTTCGGACTGGTCCTTCTCTCAATTACAATATAGTCGGCGTGACTAACACTGGTCAGACTTTTTCTTATTTAGGAAAAAAAGGAGCTTGGACAAAAGTACTTTACAAAGGGAACACACGGTATATCTATAGTTCTTACCTAAAAAAATATAAGAGCTACGTTGCAAAAAAAATGACGTATAATGAGTCTCTTTTTGCTTCTCCTACTAAAGGGAGGCTGACCCAAGGATACGGAAAATCTAATGGCGCTTACGGTTATACATTCCATAATGGCGTTGATCTAGCTGCAACAAAAGGCACACCTGTCTATGCTTCTGCGAGTGGAAAAGTCACTATCTCTAAAAACAGCGGTGCATATGGTAAACACGTTATGATTTCACATAGTCTTAAGAATCAAAAATACGTAACCGTTTATGCTCATATGAATAGTCTTTCGGTAAAAAGTGGTCAGACAGTCTCTAAAGGTATGAAGATTGGAACAGTTGGGAATACAGGAAACTCGTTCGGAAATCATTTACACTTTGAGATTCATAAAAACAGTTATAAATACAGCAGTTATTCTGCAGCGAATAGTGTCAACCCATTGAACTATTTGTAACCTAAAAAAAGAAGAGAGGATGTCCTAAGACAGCATCTTTTCAGATCATAGAAAAACCCTCATTTCGACGTCGAAATGAGGGTTTTTCTATGATCTGAAGCGACTTCATCAAGTCATTTATTTTGAAGTGGATTGCTGTGATCTAGCGTCTCATAAGACTTGTCTCAAAAGTGAGGTGATATTTTGCGGAAAATTGGTTATGTACGTGTCAGTTCAACTAGTCAAAACCCTTCAAGACAATTTCAGCAGCTAAGCGAATTCGGAATGGATATTATATACGAAGAAAAAGTTTCTGGGGCAACGAAGGAACGTGAGCAACTTCAAAAAATGTTAGAGGACTTACAAGATGGTGACACCATTTATGTTACAGATTTAACTCGAATTACTCGTAGTACACAAGATTTATTTGAATTGATCGATTACATACGAAGGAAAAAAGCCAGCTTAAAATCACTCAAGGATACATGGCTAGATTTATCAGAGGATAATCCATACAGCCAATTCTTAATTACAGTAATGGCTGGTGTTAACCAGTTAGAGAGAGATCTTATCCGTATGCGTCAACGTGAAGGGATTGAGCTGGCTAAGAAAGAAGGAAAGTTTAAAGGTCGGATAAAGAAATATCATAAAAATCATGCGGGAATGAATTATGCAGTAAAGCTATATAAAGAAGGAAATATGACTGTAAATCAAATTTGTGAAATTACAAATGTGTCTAGGGCTTCATTATATAGAAAGCTATCGGAAGAGAACAAATAGTTCAGTCCTATTCCATTAATTGGCCAGATAATGTTATGTACTTAAAGTCTTATGCAGTTTGGTTATTTTGTTATTAGAATTGGGTACTCCAATTCTTTTTTTATGAATTTTTTTACTCATTCAAATAAACACTTGAATGAATTATTAAAAATTGTTATACTATATTCAAATAAACACTTGAATGATATTGGGGTGAGAATGTGATTAAGAAAGATACTTGTGAAATTTATTGTTATGACGAAGAAAAGGTCAATCGAATACAAGGTAATTTACAGACAGTAGATATTTCTAGTGTTGCCCAAATGTTAAAAGCTATTGCAGATGAAAATAGAGCAAAAATTACCTATGCTTTATGTCAAGATGACGAACTGTGTGTGTGTGATATAGCAAATATTATAGGTGTTACGGTTGCAAATGCCTCTCATCACCTGCGAACGCTCCATAAGCAAGGGATTGTTAAGTTTCGAAAAGAGGGAAAACTTGCATTTTATTCATTAGATGATGAGCATATCAGACAAATTATGATGATTGCATTGGCACATAAGAAAGAGGTGAAGATCAATGTCTAGTGGGAAAGCAAAACTGTCTGAAGAAGAAATGAAAGCCTATCGTGTTCAAGGATTTACTTGTACTAACTGTGCAGCCATTTTTGAAAATAATGTTAAAGAACTTCCCGGTGTTCAGGATGCGAAAGTAAATTTCGGAGCATCTAAAGTTTATGTTAAAGGGACGACAACCATTGAAGAATTAGAAAAAGCAGGAGCATTTGAAAATTTAAAAATTCGAGATGAAAAAGAACAAAGGGTAGAACGAGAACCTTTTTGGAAGCAGAAAGAAAACATTAAGGTATATATATCAGCTCTTTTACTTGTAGTTAGCTGGTTCTTAGGAGAGCAGTATGGTGAAGAGCATGTTCTACCGACAATTGGTTATGCAGCGTCCATTTTAATCGGTGGATATTCGTTATTCATTAAAGGTCTCAAAAATCTAAGCAGATTAAATTTCGATATGAATACGCTTATGACTATTGCAATTATAGGAGCTGCAATCATTGGTGAATGGGGTGAAGGGGCAACCGTTGTTATCCTATTTGCGATTAGTGAAGCATTAGAGCGTTATTCAATGGATAAAGCACGTCAATCTATTGAATCTTTAATGGATATTGCCCCAAAAGAAGCGTTAATTCGACGAGGCAATGAAGAAATGATGATTCATGTTGATGATATTCAAGTTGGAGACATCATGATTGTTAAGCCCGGTCAAAAGTTAGCAATGGATGGAATAGTGGTTAAAGGTACATCGACATTAAATCAGGCTGCGATTACAGGTGAAAGTGTTCCAGTAACGAAAACCACAAATGATGAAGTATTTGCAGGAACCTTGAATGAAGAAGGGTTACTTGAGGTTAAAGTAACAAAACGAGTTGAAGATACTACTCTTTCAAAAATCATTCACTTGGTAGAAGAAGCCCAAGCAGAACGGGCCCCTTCTCAAGCGTTTGTCGATAAATTTGCAAAATACTATACACCAGCTATTGTCATACTAGCTCTTTTAATTGCGGTAGTTCCACCATTATTTGGCGGAGACTGGAGCCAATGGATTTATCAAGGCTTAGCTGTATTAGTGGTTGGTTGTCCTTGTGCCTTAGTAGTCTCAACTCCAGTTGCTGTGGTTACAGCAATAGGAAATGCAGCGAAAAATGGTGTTTTAATTAAAGGTGGTATCCATTTAGAAGAAGCAGGACACTTAAAAGCGATAGCCTTTGATAAAACAGGAACATTAACCAAAGGGATTCCTGCTGTAACAGACATTGTGACATATGGTAGAAATGAAAATGAATTAATGACCATAACAGCAGCCATTGAAAAAGGATCACAGCACCCTCTTGCTTCAGCGATTATGCGAAAAGCAGAAGAAAATGGATTAAAATTCAACGAAGTAACAGTAGAGGATTTTCAATCCATTACAGGTAAAGGCGTTAAAGCCAAAATAAATAATGAAATGTATTATGTGGGAAGTCCAAATCTTTTTGAGGAATTACACGGAAGCATTTCAAGCGATAGGAAAGAAAAAATTGCCGATATGCAAACTCAAGGTAAAACGGTGATGGTGTTAGGAACAGAAAAAGAAATTCTTTCGTTTATTGCCGTAGCCGATGAAATGAGGGAATCGTCTAAAGAAGTTATCGGCAAGTTGAACAATATGGGAATCGAAACAGTGATGCTAACAGGCGATAACCAAAGAACGGCAACAGCCATCGGAAAACAAGTTGGTGTTTCGGATATTAAAGCTGACTTACTTCCAGAAGATAAGCTTAATTTTATTAAAGAACTTCGAGAAAAACATCAAAGTGTGGGGATGGTCGGAGATGGCGTGAATGATGCTCCAGCCCTTGCGGCATCTACCGTTGGTGTAGCAATGGGTGGTGCTGGAACTGATACAGCTTTAGAAACGGCTGACATCGCCTTAATGTCTGATGATTTGAGTAAATTGCCATATACAATAAAATTAAGCCGTAAGGCTTTAGCAATCATCAAGCAAAACATTACCTTCTCTTTGGCGATTAAATTAGTGGCATTACTTTTGGTCATGCCCGGTTGGTTAACACTTTGGATAGCTATATTTGCTGATATGGGAGCAACTTTACTTGTAACATTAAACAGTTTACGCTTATTGAAAATCAAAGAATAGGTTCTAAAATGGGCGTCAACTATCGGGTGCGATCATTGAAAACAATGTTATGCTTCAAAAGGGATATTAACAGGAAATATACAACTAAAGGACGCTTTAACTGAGCAACGGAAAAAGCCAAATTTCTCAATTGATGTTGAGAAATTTGGCTTTTTAGTATGGGAATTTCCTTAGCATTGTAAATCCGCATTTTCCTGACGCTACCCCTTATAGAACCACTCTCCCCAACTACCAAGTTGGAGTAAAGGTGGGACGATCATCAGCAACAATGCACCTAGGAAGACGAACGGTGTATACACTTTCGCGAAACGATCGATGAACGCTTCACTCGGTGCTTTATTATCCTGCGCTTCCTCGACCAGTTCAATGATGTGCGCAAGAGTCGTCTCTTGATACGTCTTCTCGACGATCATGTCGAACGAACGATCCATGTTGAGCGTTCCGGCAAATACGTGATCGCCTTCCTTCTTATCGACAGGAATCGATTCGTCCGTGATCGGTGCTTGATTGATGGTCGTCGTCCCGTTCAGGATCGTGCCGTCCAGTGCAACCTGATCACCTGGTCGAATCCGGAGGATTTCTCCGACTCGCACCGCTTCCACCGGTTTACGTCTAACGTCCCCGTCCGTCAGCACGAAGGCTTCCTTCGGAGACAGTTCGATCAGTTTCTGAATGGAATTGCGCGTCCGCGCAAGGGAGCGATTCTGAAGCAAATTGCCGATGGCAAAGAGGAAGACGACGGTCGCTCCCTCGAGCCACTCCCCGATACATGCGGCACCGATGGCTGCTACGCTCATCAATACTTTCATGTCGAGTGAGCGGGCACGGGCGGCATAATAGGCACTCCGGAAAACTCTCCCCCCACTGAGGATCAAGGCGATACCGTACAAAACATTCGGAAGATACGCTACTCCGCTCGTTTGGATGAGCAATCCCAGACCAATCAAAATCCCGGACAGGATCAAGGAGATCCCCTCGAACGACCGGACCGGTGCCTCGGACATTTTCTTTCCCTTGACGTATCCATCGAAACCGATCTTGTTCAGCTCGCTTTGGACTTGTCGAGCATCCAGCTGATGGTCGATTTCCATCTCCCCACGGGCAAACGAAACTGTGACGGTCTGGACATTTTGCATCTTTTGAAAGTGTTGTTCGATCGTCTTAGCACAGCTACTACAGTCCATCCCGGAAACGGTGAATGTTTGGACGAGCTGATCTGATTTATCGGGAAGGGGCGGAAGCGATGACCGCGCTCTATCTGATCGGCGATACGCTCCTCTACGGTTGTCTTGCGCTGTTGATCGGTTTCTTTTCCGTCCAGCTCATCCCTCGTTCTTACCGACCTGACGTATCGCTTTCAATCCGCTGGGTTCGCATGCTCATCGTGCTGATGCTGTTATCCTTTTCCCTGTCCGTCTTACGAATCGTACTGTATTTATATGAAGAGATCGGTTTTTGGATAACACTGCAATCCGTGTTACTTACATTCGAGGCAGGGAACGCTTGGATTCTGATGGCTCTCTGGAGTGTACTCCTTCTCATCGTCATCAATCGTTCATCACTCAGTCCTGGACGTATAAAACTAGGGGTATTCCTTGTTATGGCGATGGTCGTTACGTTCGCGTGGTCCGGGCACGCCTCTAGCATCAAAGGGGCAGAAGGCATGCTCGTACATTCTATTCACGCACTCGCCGTCTTCATCTGGACCGGTGGATTGCTCATACTCGGCTTTTGGAGTCCATCAGACCGTAACTGGGGCATCTTCCTCGAATGGTTCAAACCACTCGTGACGCTATGTTTCTTACTGATCGTCGGTTCCGGCATCTATCTGATGTCTGTCGTCGTGCAGGTAGAGGAGTATTCCGATTCCTGGATTTTACCGTATGGACAAGCCTTACTCTGGAAACACGTCCTGATTCTACCCGTGCTGATCATCGGTATCATGAACGGGAAGTGGAGTTACGCGTCTCCTGAACGATCGTTTGAAGTCCGACGGATGCGGATGCGCATGGAAGGCATCTTGATCCTGCTTCTCTTCACAGCGACTGCGTGGCTCGGTCAACAGGAACCCCCTCACTCGATCAAGGATACTCTTCAATCCAGCGGGGCTGGTCCACTGTCAGGGTTTCTTTTCCCTAGCTTGCGTTTCACCTATTCTGATATCCGGTTCGAGCCGACCATGATATCTCTCTTCTTGATGGCAATCAGCCTCCTTTTCGTGGGATTGTTGGTGTACGTCATCCGATCAACCCAAGACTCCATCAAGACCCTCTATCTTGGATTAGGCGTCTCGATCTCATTATTTTTCGCAGCGTTGTATAGTATTTCCGTGTATTTATGATCCTCCACATGAGCATTTCAGCGTGTGCGACGTCTTATACAAAAAGAAAGGCATGCGATACAGCAGTATTTCTTTTTTCATACTTATTCATCATTTTCATACTAGTTATAACAGGTTCAATCCTATTTTAAATCGGTGCCATTTCTAGACTACTACTGGAATATGTATTACAATGTATTACAAAGGAGCTGATAATCATGAGTACCATTTCCGTACGTCTGGATGACCAGGATACACGACTCATCAAAGAATATGCGAAGGCAAAAAACATCACGATTTCTACACTCGTTCGCGATGCCGTCCTCGACCGCATCGAAGACGAAATCGATTTACAACTCTATCATGATTCGATGGCAGCACACCGTAAAAAATCAGAAGCGATCTCTTTCGACGATATGATGAAGGAACTTGATTTAGAATGACAGCATTTACGGTAGAGTTTGAGCGCGGAGCTCAAAAGTCTCTCAAGAAGATGGATCCTCAACAAGCGCGGATCATCATGTCCTGGATCAAGAAGAATCTGGTCGGGACGGATGATCCGCGTCGTCATGGTAAAGGACTCGTCTCGAATCGCTCGGGTGAATGGCGGTATCGCATCGGTGATTATCGTCTGCTTGCTGACATTCAAGATGAAAAAGTCGTGATTTTGATTCTCGAGATCGGGCATCGTCGTGATATCTATAAATAAGACAGGTAGAACTCACATCTGAGGAAATATGTGAGTTTTCTTTTTTTGTTTTTAAAACGACCATTATGCATACAAAAATAGTTAGTCTTTCACAAATGTGTATTCAGTTGATTTACTACACAATTTAAAGTTCATTAACTCATCTTTTTATCAATGTGTTTTTAAACGTCCTTTCCTACGAAAAAAGACAAAAAGGATCAACGTATAGATACTTTTAAAGTGTCTGTACGTTGATCCTTTTCTTAATTATCAATCTAAACGGTGTTCTGCTGTTTTATAAATCTCATCTTTATCTCGTTTACCAATTGCTACAATTTGAATGATTTGGAGTTTACCCTCTACTTCTCTAAAAACAACGCGTAACCCCATCTTTCTGTTTTTTAATTTATTGCAATGTGCCAAGTTCCCACTGAGCGGCTGTCCTGCTGCCATTCCTAAAGAAACGATGCGGTTCAATGCTTTATCTACGAATACCCTTTGACTACCATCGAGGTTATCGTAATCTTCTTTCGAATACTGCGTCCACTCAAGCTGATACAATGATCACTCCCACCCATCCATTTCATCAATAGTCGTTGGATGAGTTCCTTGTTCTCCACGGACTTCTGAATCGGTATAGGTGCGGAGATTTTTGTTAGATAGTCGCATCTCAACAGTCAAATCATCTAATCGGCTGTACAACTCTTCTATTTCTTTATTAAGTGATTCGTACTGTTGTTGCGTCAACATGACGCCCGCAACTTTTTCACGGTTAAAAACATATACGCCGGCTGCTTCACGATCTGCTCTTTGAAATGCTTCCATAGGAGATCGTTTCACGTCAGATATAGAAGTGGTTGGAATATCAAGTATTCGCAGTCCCATTATCATGCCCTCCTCTTATTTTCTTTAGTATACATCGTTTAAAAGACTTTTAAAAGTCTTTTAAACACTCCTTTCAATTCTTATAATGTCTATATTAACTTCTCTTTTTAGAATAAAATCAAAAAAATAGGGTTCTCATTTATTTAGTTCTCTATTGTTTGTTAGATGCTATTTAATCTGAGTATACGTTAATTCGTAATCAAAAGATTATTAAATGATCTTTCATTTTACATCTGCTTGAGTCTCTAATACATCGCCATCCTCACTAAAAAATGCATTCGAGTTCACATCATCCAGACCAAGAATTGTGTTTACTTTCAAGTCTCCATCTATAGAATTAACTGTAAAATTCGCCCCTTCTCCAATACTCTCAACACGGTATCGATTGACTGACACACCATCGCTGATTCGCTCGGTGGCGTCTCGAATTTACGACATCACAACACAGGATAGCACCTTGAACCGTCATGGTGATCAGACGTACATGGAGGACGTTATCCGCAAGACGGGTGGCACGACGAATTTCGAGACTCAGATTACCTATCCGGATACGTCGACGATGATCCCATCCGCGTTTCAGTATACCTACACGGTCCAAGAGAATAACGTCGTCGATTGGTTCAAGAACGGTAATCCGGACGAGACAAATGTTGCACTTGGTCTGACAAAGAAGAAGAGACGAAAACAGAAACGACAGCGAAGTCGATTCCAGATACCGCAAAAAAATGAGGACGTCTCGCGCGTCGATACCGACGGCAATGGTCAGGTGACGATCCAGGAGGCGAAGGATGCGGGCTTCGCGATGCCAATCACGGAGAAGCACTGGCTATACCAATATATGCGGGACAACGACCACGACGGCATGGTCGGAGAATGAATCCTCCATCCAATCGAATAGGCGAAACATAAGAACTAACAGCATCAGAGAAAAGAGAAATATGAGGCCATCAACACTGTCATCCGCATCGCACAGATTAAGAAGCTTTTCCGCCCATTATGTGAGATCGATGGATTGAGCCGCAGTGGCTATACGCTTGGTTGAACCGTTCCGAGGCGGAGTCCCTTCGGGAAGAGCGAGATCATCTAGATGCGACACTCCTCAAGAACATCCATGATAGCCATAAAGGCAAATTCGATTATCGGGAGGCTGTACATGGAGGTGTTCGCTATCCTTGGTTTCCCGATCAACTATAAACGGATTCTCCGACTGATGCGCAAATATAACATCATGACCAAAATCCGGAGGATGAACTTTTATCGAAGAAAGTTCTCTTGGGCGGCGCACGAGCATCGCGTCGTGCCGAATCGATTGAACCGAGAGTTCTGGCAGAGCGAGCCCGTGAAAGTATTCGTGACCGGTATAACCTATCTCCTCATCACCTCCGGCGAGAACGTCTATATGTCTTGTGTGAAGGACGTCGCCACACGCGAGATCGTGGCATACAAACTATCCACGGACCTTCGTATGGACCTCGTCTTTCAGACGATGACAAAGCTCGAAGAACATCTCCGAGAGAAGCGACATCCCGAGGCGATGATTCATTCGGACCAAGGCTTCCACTACATCCATCCGGACTACCAGCGACTCGTTGGCAACCTCGGACTGATTCAGTCCGTGTCACGTCGAGACAACTGTCTCGACAACGCACCGATTGAATCGTTCTTCGGTCATTTGAAGGACTATGTGGCCAACCGTTCGTGCGGGTTAATCGAGGAGGTCCGAGAGATGGTCGGGGATTACATCAGCTATTACAACTGTAAGCGCGTTCAATGGAACCTAAAAAAGATGCCCCCGAAACAATATCGGGACCATCTGATCGCAGCATAGAAAACTTGGTCTTTTTATTAAACTGTCCAAACTGTAGGGCTCAGTTCATTATCAAGTCTCTACCATTCAGGTTTAAATTCAATTGTTCAAAAATAAAATTATTTTTTTAAAGTTAATACTTTAAATTTAATATTATGCAAACCTGAAACTGCATAAATTAATCTGTTATCTACAAGCTTTGGTTTTGTCGTAGTTTCATCATAACTAGTTAATGGCGAAACTGTTTTTTTCTTGAGATCAGCATAAAATAGTTGATTCATACCTTCACGAAATACTACACGGTTTGGTGAAATGAAATTGAATGCATCAGCGGTCAAGCGAGGATCTGAAGTTAAAAATTCAAGATTATTTTTTGGATTGTGAATATTTTGGAAAAGTGCTTTTCCTTCTTGACCAAGAGCAACATAATTAACGCCTCGATCAAAATCAATTAGACCGTTCATTGCTTGTTTGTATGTTCCATCTTTTGTCTCAAGTGTAGGATTTTTATTCCCTTTTTTAAATGTACTTTTATGAATGATTAGACCAGCGTCACTTTCGCGATAATCAAACGGGAAAATACCTTCGCGCTGTTCACCTTCTTTTAACTTAAAAGTTTGAAGTGTGCTAGTCTTATTTTTTAATAAAGAAAATGTTTTGAGATAAGATATTGTCTCAGTTTCTGTTGCGTCATGTGTAATCCAAGTTGCTTTTCCATTAGCGACTTCAATATATGGAGGCATTGTTTGAAACCGACTCTCTCCTGAATCAAGTTTTTTAACTTGCTTAGTTTCTACATCCATTTTCATGACGGCCCATTTGATTCCTACTTCAGTTGGTTCATCCAATTCCAACCAAAATAATGCGCTATTCGTGCCTGTCATCATTCCAAATTGCTTAGATGTGGAATAAATAGATATATTTTGTTTTTTATTCATATCATAACGATAGATTAAATTTTTATGCCCTTCTCTATTGTCGTAATAGAAAATGTGATTTTTATGTATGAATTCAGGAGCAATTGTGACGACTCTATCTTTAAAAAATGAGGATAAGTTATAAGTATTAACTTTTCCTATCGATTGATCATATGGTACATGTTTTAACTTGTTGATAGTTGTTTTATCCGATGCAGTAGAATCCGGAATATCTTCTTTTTTTGTTTCTTTTTGATTCTTTGTTGGAGCAACACTATCTTCTGGAATACGCTCTGTCATTTTATTTTCAGGAGAAAAAGAACATGCTGATACAATACTGATTGAGGCAATGGCAGAAACAAAAAATGTTAATTGTTTTCTTTTCATAAAAAAACTCCTTATTTTTTAAGAATACAATCGAAACGCGAATGAGGATTGTTTAAACCTCATTCGCGCTTTTAATATTACCAAATCATTGCTTGACGGAAGTGTGCAACATTTGCTTTATAGACACCAGAATGTGGATGCCAAACATTTCCTAAAGTTACACTACAATTTCCTTGATCAAATGGGTCAGTTAAACGAATAAGAGGTGATGCCTTAGTAGAATCTGATCCCGAAACATTTAAGATGTGTCCTGAAATATTAATTGTATACTTTGGCATGTTTGATGGTGAGATTGTTAAATCTAAAACAGTTGGGAAATCGTTTTTTAGATTTAAATCAATGTTTGCTCCCCAATTTGAATAAGTTCCGATATCTTTATATACAAAAGTATTTTCTGATTGGGAACTATTCAAAACATTGTCTACTAAAGAGAAATCCGTACCAGAAGTAGTTGTTCCAAGTCTTGAAGCGTATGTACCTTGAGAAGATGAAGTTTTATTAAAGAAGTGTAAGACCTGTTTTACAGTAGCTGGACCACAATAATAATTTGTTGATTGTTCAAATGATGGAACTGAAATCGTTTTATAAAATCCACCAGCTACAGCTCCAGGATTTTTTTCTTGAGCTTTACGTTCTTCAATAAACTCTTTAAGTTGCTTTTCTTTTTCTTTTTCAGCTTTTTTTTGTTCAACTGTTGGGACATCTTGCGTTAATGTAGGTAAATCACCAGTACCTTCTGCTCCAGTTGCAACTGGTAAAGCAAAAACTCCACTTAATACTGCTGTCGATAATGCTAACGCTCCAATACTTTTTTTCATAGAAATAATTACATCCTTAAATCTCCACTTAAAGAAATAAGTGGTAAATTAATAATATTATTATTTCAGAGATAATTATATAGTGTAAATTAAAACAAAAGTAAATCTGTTTTTAGTATATTCTGTGTTTTTAGCTTTAAATATTCGTTTACAAATATTTAAAGCTAAAACCTTTTTAATTGTTAAGAGTTGAACTGAACCCTGAATGGTGGACACTTGATGAAAGATGATTCTGTCGAACGACGACTTGCAAGAGCTGAAGCACGAATCAAGTACCTCACAGCGGAGAATGAATTACTAAAAAAAACTAGAAGCTCTCGAAAGAGAGGCGAAGTACCGAAACTAACGGCATCTGAACGCTATCAGGCAATCAATATTGTCTTACGAAAACAATCGTCGAGTCGGTTCATGACGGATCTATGTATGCTCGCTGAAGTGAGCCGCAGCGGTTATTATGCCTGGCTCGCACGTACAGATAGTGTTTCCCTTCGGGAAAAATCGGCTATCGTGGTCTTTACATGGAGATGCTTGATCTTATCGGCGGGCCGATGAATCATAAACGTATTTTGCGTATCATGAGGAAGTTTGGAATCGTGACGAAAATCCGTAGGCAGAACGCCTACCGTAAAATCGCTAAAGCGACATATGAACATAAGACGGCACCAAATCACTTAAACCGTCGGTTCGATCAGCAGGAGCCTGGTAAAGTATTCGTCACAGACATCACTTATCTCCGTATTGGATCTGGCCAAACTGTTTATCTCTTTTGTGTGAAGGATATCGCTACACGTGAAATTATGGCACATCATGTATCTAAAAGCCTCCATATGAAACTCGTCCTTCATACAACAAATAAACTCGCAGAACGACTTCAAGGGAATATACACCCGGAAGCCATGATACATTCCGATCAAGGATTCCATTATACGCATCCGTGAGATGGGAATGCTTTAATCCATGTCTCGTAGAGGAAACTGCCTGGATAATGCCCCGATGGAATCGTTCTTTGGGCACTTGAAAGATTATGTCGATTATAAATTAGCATCTGACCTCGATGAGGTCTGTGCCATGGTCGATGCTTACAATAGCGAACGAAGACAATGGAAACTACAAAAGTTGACTCCGGTACAATACCGAAGCCATCTCATAGCAGCTTAAAACACTAAGGGTGCTTTTATTAAACTGTGCAAACTGTAGGGCTCAGTTCAAGTTTTGAAGTAGAAGTGTTTTTAAGAGGGTATATCTGTTGATACGACAGTAAATCCATCACAATTAATTATGATGGATTTACTTTGAAAATATTCGTTTTTCTTTATCTTATAACAAATATGAATCGACTTTATTGCAAAACTGGAAGATATCGTAGGGGTGGTTATTTAAATAAACATATCCACTCAAACTAAATTTTTAAGTCACCAAAATTCATCACTGTAACATCATCTACAACTACGTAGGTCCTTATTTATCTATCATCGGCATCGGAAAACGAACTGGGTGATCTACCGTGATGTTCGATGGAGCTACGTTAGAATAAATGCGTGGACGATTCCCGTTAATAGTGATGCGGTCGATAGTGTTATTTTGGATAACTAAACTGACTTCGTTCACCTCAGACAAGATAGATTTAAATACTAGGACAGCAATGATGTAAAGTCTGATGCATTCTGGTTCGACCTGCTGTTCGAGTAATTCTGGAATCAAGCGATCTGACACTGGATAGTCGGATGACGACCCATATATCATTCCATCTGAACGGGTAGCTTTGACGTGGCTTGGAATCTCTTGATTGAAAATGAAGCGCTCAATTCTTAGTTTTGCTATCTCATCAGAAGTAATACCGTTGATCGTCATGTCATTGAACATATGGTTACTTCGATTCTGACTAGATATGAGTGTAAGATTAATGGTCTTCTCTCCATCAATCACTACTACGTCCACATCTTCTACTCGAACATATTCAGCACCATCCTCAATAGCAAATGGTCGGATTGTTCTCAACATTTGTTTAAGTTCCATTTCAATGTTTCTAGCGTTAGAAGTAGCTTTTAGTATCAAAGAATATGTCTTAGTAGCGCTATTATAACGATAAGAATGATATCGTGCGCGTAAATCTCCTATTAAAAACCAATCACCCGATGTGTCCACTTTGCGACGTGTAGCGCTTGACTGCGATACGAACTGTTGTTGTGTCTCATGTTCTCTCGCCTTCGTGTATTTAATAATAATCGGTGCTCCAGAAAGCGTACTTTTTAAGACAGGATGCTGATCTGAGAACTCACTAGTGACTGCTTGGCTGACATAAGAATAAAGCGTATAAATGTCCACTTCCCCTTTGGGATTTGTGGCTCCTCCTTCAAGAGCATGAATCAAGTGATCCGTGAATACGCCATGTTTGCCTCTGTCCTTGGCAAACTGATCTTCGGTACATGCTGCAACGACAAACTTTCCGGAACCTTTAATATCTAGTCCTCGACTCATCAAAGTATCGATTGAAGTAGTTGAAATACCTCTCAATAATGCACCGCTATGACATGTATCAAAGAAACTCAAGACCGTTTGAGCAGGGGTTTCGTCAATATATTTTTTTACGTCAGACATATTGATACTAGTATTACTTATGGTAGCCTCGTCGGCATCATACGGAATAAAATAAGCATTACTTTGATCGAATCCTCCATGCCCTGCCCAATATAAAAATAAGACATCCTCTGATGAGGCATCACTAAAGAAGCCCTTCAGTGCGTGATCGATCATAGATTTAGTAGCTAAGTTACCGCTTAAGGTTAGGACATCTGACTGTTGAAAAACAGCTGGCTCTTCCGTTAATAACCGCTTGATTTCTGTCACGTCATTTAAAGTATTGGGAAGAGCATTGATTTCACGACTTCGTTGTTCATTGACTGCTATCAATAAAGCCTTGTACACCATAATCCCCTACCTTCTTCATCTTTATCCATCTCTTACTATTGTAAAGTACTTTACGCTGAATCTAAATGCATAGAGTTCGTATCTATACTAAAAATTCAATTTGTATTACAATGTATTACAAATGGGATGATGAGGATACACGCCTCATCAAGGAATATGCAAAAAGCAAAGAACATAACGACTTCCACGCTCGTCCTCGATCGCATCGAAGACGATATAGATCTATAGCTTTATCGTGACGCTAAAGAAGCACATGAAAATCAATCAGAAACCCTCTCTTTTGACGATGTGATGAAAAAGCTAGAATTAAAATGACAGTATATACAGTGGTGTTTTAGGTGTGGATTTAAACCTTCCTTCAGAAGGTGGATTACTAAAAATCTAGATCACGATGTCCTTAATCAAGCGAAATCTGATTAAATTGATGTATCGCATCGCGTTGTTACAAAAAAGATAGAACGTGTCACGAATCTTCGGATGAAGGACGATACGGCATCATTAAAGATCCTCTAATCGCTAATATTTACTAAGAGTTGAATACTTAAAAATGGATTGTAAACATTTCGACATCGAAATGTTTACAATCCATTTTTAGTGAGTACTTACATATGGAGTTCTCTTGTCCGCACTCAGACTCTGATGCTTAATCCATATATTTTTTTAAGACGATGACGGCGTTATGACCACCGAATCCAAAAGAATTGGATAATCCGTACTCTAATTCTACCGAACGAGCCCCTTCTGCCACATAATCCAGGTCACACATAGGATCTTTGACTTCAAGATTAATCGTCGGTGGAATGATTCCTTCCTGTAAACATTTCGCAAGTGCGATCGCTTCCGCCCCACCGGCAGCACCGAGCATGTGACCCACCATTGATTTGTTCGCCGTCACCGGGAGTGTGCTTGCATGTTCTTTAAACAATTTTTTAATCGCACGTGTCTCGGACTGATCGCCGACAATCGTACTCGTCGCATGGGCACTGATCACATCGATGTCATGCGTCTCAATCCCTGCCTGTTGGACGGCACACTTCATGGCGAGATAGGCTCCCTGTCCCTCAGGATGGGTCGCCACTATATGATAAGCATCTGAACTTGCTCCGTATCCGACGACCTCCGCATAGATGGACGCACCTCGTTGCTTCGCATGTGTTAACGATTCTAGAATCAAGATGCCTGCTCCTTCCGACATCACGAAACCATCGCGTGTCCCGTCAAAAGGACGACTCGCTTTAGCAGGCGATTCGTTTCTTGTAGACAATGCCGTCGCATTACCGAAGCTTGCTATGGACAGTTCCGTGATGCCCGCTTCCGTTCCACCAGCGAATGCAACATCAGCCTCTCCCATTCGAATGAGTCGATATGCTTCACCAATAGCCGTGTTTCCGATCGCACACGCGGATACAGGTGACATGGAAGGTCCCATCGCTTGCCACTTGATGCTAATCTGCGCGGCTGCTGCGTTAGACATCATGGAAGGTACGAGACTCGGGCTGACCCGTCTCGGACCTTTTTGGTGTAAAGCATGAACATCGTCAATCAACGTTTCAATCCCCCCTACTCCTGACCCCACATACACAGCGAGTCTTTCCCGATCCAGATCAGATTCTCCTAATTTAGAATCGTTCCAGGCTTGATCAGCAGCCGCTAATGCGAACTGGACGAAGCGGTCCAGGTTACGAGCGGCTTTTTTCCCGATCGCCTTTTCCGCATCAAAATTTTTTACACTCCCTGCAATCTTTACTTTGAGATTAGTCGTATCAAACGTATCGATTTCCGTGATGCCTGAATTTCCAGCAATCATATTATTCCAAAAGGACTCCACGTCGTTTCCGATTGGTGAGATGACACCCATTCCTGTAATCACTACACGCTCCATTTTTCTTCACTCCTTGTAATAGTATGAGATAATCATACGTGTCATATATCCTATTACAAGTGTTCATTTATCCTATTATAATTGATACTTGGATGGAGAGAAATCAGGAGGAACGTATATGGACGACTCGAATCGATTAGAAGCTCTATCCTATTTTTTGAAGACGAAAAGAGCGCAGCTCAAACCGGAATCAGTGGGGCTACCGCCTGGATCAAGAAGGAGAACGCCTGGCTTGAGAAGAGAGGAAGTTGCTCAATTAGCAGGAGTCAGTACGACATGGTACACCTGGTTAGAACAAGGAAGAGATATTAAGGTATCTAGAAGCGTCTTAGACTGTATCGCCCAGGCGTTATGTTTAAACAGGGATGAACACGAATATTTGAACGATTTAGCATTAGGGACGCAGGTCGTCAGTATGAAAAATCAAGCTTCCCCTACGACTATCAGTCCGTCACTCGAAAAAATTCTCTCTGCCTTGACGACGTGTCCGACGATCATTACGGATCGTTACTGCCATATCGTTGGCTGGAATCCTGCAGCGGCCCATGTGTTCGTAGATTTTGCGACCATTCCAGAATCACAACGTAACCTCATTCGCCTCTTGTTCTCACAGAAAGAATTTAAAGTACTTGCCGGGAATTGGGAACACTTCGCCAAAGGATTCTTGTCCATTTTCCGTACATACTACGGTCAATACTCTGGTGATGAATGGTATACGTCCTTCATACAGGAGATGAGTAATACGTATCCTGAATTCAAATCACTCTGGATGGAGAGTCAGGTCAGTAAGGCTCCGGAAATCCTGATTGAATTCCGTCATGGAAAAGTTGGCAAGATGCTATTCGACCTGACCTCTCTTCAAGTGCAGGGAGAAGACGACTTGCGATGTAGCATCTATACACCTGTCGAGGAATCCGGTACAGAAGAAAAACTGAAACGATTGATTTTAGTTCGATGAATTCAAATGAAGTGAAAAACTGCTAAAAATATGGAAGCAATCGATGAGACGCTTTCCATGTCAGGATTGTTCCGTTCAAATCAGTCAGGATTGTCCGACTTTCGGATTGATAAGTAATCATGGTCATAAATAAATAAACATAGTCTAAATATGATAATTTGACTATGTTTATATGTGTTTGAACGACTTTAAATACATTATAATGAGTTTAAACATAGTCAAATAATATAAAAATGAGTATATTTAATCTAAAGTGATCTATTTTGTGAAGGGAGTTCGACGAATGCGCGACTATACATATACCTATCTCAAAGAGCTCGCCCTGCCGATGGAGACCGTCCGCTTGATTGGACGGATCAATGAGTATAAAGGCAAACAGGATCTCTATAAACAGCAAGCGCCTCAAATCCTTAACACCTTACGCGATGTCGCCGTCATCCAGTCGACGAAAGCCTCGAATGCGATCGAAGGAATCATCGTCACGGAAAGTCGTCTTCAGACCATCATGTCAAAGTCAGCCGACCCTGCCGACCGTTCAGAAGCAGAGATTGCTGGTTACCGCGACGTACTTAACCTGATCCACGCTTCAGCCGAGGACATCCCGGTCAATGCGAATATTCTGTTGCAACTCCACAAGGAACTCTATAAGTTCGTCCCCGTTGAAGGTGGGCGGTGGAAGAACGTCAACAACGAGATTAGTGAGACGTTCCCGGATGGCACGCGCCGGACTCGCTTCATCCCCGTCCCTGCGTTCGAGACACCGGTAGCGATGCAGGCGTTATGCGACAGCCTACGAGAGCGTCGGCAACAAGAGGACGTCGACCCGCTCATCCTGACGAGCTTGTTCGTCCTCGATTTCCTATCCATTCATCCGTTCAATGACGGGAATGGTCGAATGGCACGATTGTTGACCCTCTTGCTGCTCTATCAGTATGGCTTCGAAGTCGGACGCTACATCAGTCTCGAGAAGATCGTCGAATCGCGGAAGGAAGATTATTATGAGTCACTCCGTCTCTCTTCCGTGCGTTGGCACCAAAACCAACAAGATCCGTTTCCATGGATCAACTACTTGCTGAGCACGATTCTTGCTGCTTATAAGGAGCTTGAAGATCGCGTCGGATTGGTCACGACGGGTAGTCAGAACAAGAACAATCGGATTCGTCGTTTCGTTGAAGGACGAATCACACCGTTCACGAAAGCAGACGTAAGGAAGGCTTGTCCCGACATCAGTGAGGCGACAATCAATCGCGTATTGCGTGACTTACGTGACGAGGGGATCATTGCCCCATCCGGTCTTGGTCGGAGTGCGAAATGGACGAAACAATAACACTACATGGTATCAAGAACATCCGTGAAGAATAAATAACTTATCAATCGAGCAGAAAACGTCAATTTCTACTTGACGTCGACAACTCATTGTCGCGAAATGTTGAAATCATCTCATTCATGCTGATTTAAGATATTTTAGATAGCATTTATCTGATATTAATTATCTATAGTAATTATTATTTTTGTGAAATCATTCTAAAGCCTAAATTAATATTTTATTTGTAATCGTACACTTTGTATTATCAACCTGATTGTCAAGTGGGAGAATACAGCCTAAATAATTGCAGATATAAACAAGCTCCAATGATAGCAAAAAGGAGAATGATAGTGAAGATACCAAGCGGGGCGATCCATCCTGATGCGTAGATAGCGAGAGGTGCTAGCGTCTTACCAAGTGTGTTTTGAAGACTATCAGCAGCTAGATACTGACCTCTTGCCTCCTCTGGAGCATAATGACCGATGAAACTCTGCGTGACTGGTGTACGCATGATCTCACCTAACGTGAAGATGAGCGTACAACCAAACAAAAACCAGATGTTGTTATTCCATCCGACTAAAAATGTACCTCCTCCTGCAAGTAAGGTCGAAACGACGAAGAGACGTCTTTCTGACCAATTTTTAAATCGATTCGTTACGGGAAGGATCAAGATGACAAACAAAAGACCATTAAAGCTTACCAGATAGCCAAAAATGGATTGGCTCGTGAGCTGAAAAGAATCCAGCAAGTGCGGTACGAGAGGTTGTTTAGGCACATTGTCTATCACGTAAACTGGTAAGTAGAGATCGAGTTGCATCACTGGGAAGAGTGAACAGGTTCCTGCAATTACGTATAGCAGAAAAATACGATCTTTGAGAATAAGTCGATAGCCAGACCACTTAGACTGAAACGCATATTTAAGTGGGGTCGTTAAATCTTTTTGCTTGGATCGGACAGGTAAGGTTTCACTAACAATAAAATAGATCGTTATGAAGTAAAGAAAGAGAACTATTGCACAGGTCCACAATAACAGTTGACGATGTTGAAAAAAGAAGACTGCTCCAATGATTGGTCCTAAAACGGCACCAATATTGGTCACGGTCATAAATGTCGCATACACTTGTCGCAATTCATCTTTTGGAACTGTGTCCGCTATCATCGCTGAACTAGCAGGACGATAAAATGCTGCGCCTATATTAATTCCGATAAAGGCAACATAATTAATCCAAGGAGAAGAAGAGACAGCAAATAGAATAAACATAGTCATTTGCAAAAATGTTCCGATCAGCATCACAGGACGTCTCCCTAACGTATCCGCAAAGCTTCCTCCGGTTAAACTTCCGACAATACTTATTAAGGGGGGCAGTGCCATTATTAATCCAGCAGTCTGTAACCCTAGTCCTTTACCAAAATAGACCGTTAGAAAAGGAAAGTACATCCAAAATAGCAGATTGAAAAGACCTTCTCCTATCAGTCTGACTTTCACATTAGGATTCCATGTAGTTTTGTTCATAATAACTCCTCTCATAGTTAACGAATAGCGTCTTCTTTTCGTAGCTTTACTATAGAGAAGATAGTTATCAAGATATAGACTTATATTTTGATATGGATTATACTAATATTATGAAAATTAAGTAAGGACACTTTTATTTAAATTGTCACGTAAAACGAACGTATGTTTGTTTTGAAACGAAGTGACATATCTTTCTGTCTTACTTTTTTCTATCTCTTAAGAATTTTAGAATTACCGACGATATAATTGTTCGATAAGAAGCAGTTCCTGTCTTTACATGACAGGAACTGCTTCTTATCGTTTAAGTTCATAGACTTTTACTTTATCGAGAAGGAGTAATAACGGACCAACTAAAAAATAAAAATTTCTTATTTTTAACAGAATTATTTACTACAAGAAGAAATAGCGATTTATTGATGTCGTTTGTAATAAATTTAAGTCTGTAAATTAGATTTCACGGATACTTTACTTTCATTCTTCTTTTGGGATTCGTTCATCAACGATCATTTAATGTGGTGGACTGAAGGGAGTCGATGAATAAGGAATAGGCATGGTCGATTACATGAGAAATAGCATATCCACCCATATAACTATGTGATGCATATGTTGAATGCGTCATCTTATCAAATTGTAAATGACTTTCCTCACTCTAATCTGAGTAGTTGATTTCTATAATTTGAAAATTCATTTGTCAGTCTTTTGATTTGCTACTGTGCTTTTGCAAGTGCAATTGAGAGGATAAAAAAAACAAGCTACCTCTATAGATAGCTTGTTTTATCATCATGATTTGCGAAATACCCAATAAGACTGACCTAGATAATTTAACCCCGTATAGATAATCATCCCGATCAGAATCGCTCCAGTCTCTTGTAGATTTGGCAATACGTAATGCACTCCCCATAAACTAAGACGATAAGCGATGAGATAACTAATCGAAACGACGATCAAAAAACGTATCCAATAGGGCCATCCTCCAACCTCTTGACGAAAGGTGAAGCGACGATTTAGCATATAGCTGACCCAAACACCACATGCATTCCCGATCGCCGTCGCTCCCCAATAACCAGTATGCAAGACATGAAAACAAATCAGTGTCAGCGTCAGACCAACCAGCGTATTAAGAACTCCTACTAATAAGAAACGAAGAAAGGTCATCATTCTCGTTTTTTCTCGACGACATAACGAGGACGTCGTTTGACTTCCTGATAGATTTTACCGATGTATTCTCCTATCAGTCCAATACCTAGTAATTGAAGTCCGCCGATGAACCAGATCGACATCATTAAAGACGTCCACCCATCCATCGCTTCTCCTTCATATCTACGATAAAGAGCATATCCGACAAAACCGATCGAGACGATGAGCATGAATAGTGAGACTAAAAATAACAACTTAATCGGACGAACACTAAACGAGGTCACCCCATCCCATGCGAGTGCCATCATCTTTCGTAATGGATATTTTGATTCGCCTGCTGGACGTGATTGACGTGTATAGGTCACTTCTGCTGTTTGAAAACCAAGCGAAGGTACCATCCCCCGCAAAAAGAGATTGCGTTCCGGATGTGCACAAAGTGTTTCGACAGCTCGTTTGCTCATGAGACGATAGTCTGCATGATTGAAGATGGTCTCTACACCCAACCAGTCGATGAAGCGATAAAAGCCTTGAGCAGTCGACCGTTTAAACCAGCTATCGGTCTGACGATCTTCTCTTACCCCATAGACGATATCATTCCCTTTCGCAAATTCACTTAAAAACTGTTCAATCACTTTTACGTCATCCTGAAGGTCCGCATCCATTGACACAACACAATCCGCATCGGTGTGTCCTTCGACAAGACCTGCGAACAAAGCATTTTGATGTCCTACGTTATGTGCTAATTTTAATCCTCTAAACCGACCATCTTGTGCGTGTACATCTTCAATTTGGGCCCAGGTATCATCCTGACTTCCATCATCTACGAACAAGACAAAGGAGTCCTCAGAAATGAGGTGTCGTTCTCGCCACTCTGTTAAGAAACGGTGCATCGTATGGACCGTCAAGCGTAATACTTCCGTCTCGTTATAACACGGTATAATTATGCCTAGCGTAGGGATTGTCGTCATCGTCATACCATTACTCCTCCTTAAATGAACTTACTTCGTATTCTCTGTAGTAGCTTGGATACGGTATAACCTAATCTTCCAAGCAGAATGTTGATCTTCAAATGTTTTTTCGTACTGCAATCCAATGGCTGCAGCATTTTTGATTGGTACAGCAGACAAAAGATATGTCGCACCGATTTGCTTCAACTGTGCTGTATTGATAGATAAATGTCGAACCGGTACTTGATGCTCCTTTGTGTACTCGTATTCCTTACCGAGTTCAGATGAAAACACATAGACTCGATTTCCCCACGAATCAAAATAACGTTGTAATAGCTTACTTTTATCCAATTCTCCAGCAATCACCTTTCGGAAAGATGCTTTATAGCGTAATGGATAAAAGTTCACATAACCATCCACGGTTTGCATACCATTGTATTGTGCGATCGCAGGGTGCAATCCGAGAGAAGCGACCTGATAGTCTTTCGTTGGTTGGTTGATGAAGCGTTTAATGTCAGAAAACTGAGAAGTCGCATAAAACGCTTCATAGGATGGATGATGATGATAGAGGAACTCGGGATTCCATGCAAGCAAGACAAGGGTTTGGGCTACGAGCAAACAAGTCACCCATTTTCGTTTGGCAGTTCGCCATAGCCAGTCGAGCATCAAGTAAAACAATGCATACCACAACATCGGTTGAAGGAAGTGGAATCGTGAGAAATTGAAAGTTCTAATGAGAGAGACATGTTGCTTTAACGGATTCCACCCCTCATAAAACCAAAACGCATACCACAGCGATAGTCCAAATAGAAACCACATCAAAGTTCGAATTCGTCTTGCTGCATGATCTTTTTGACGAAATACTAGAAATCCAACAATCAGAAGTGTTAGGAGGATGATGGGCGATTGTACTGCGCGATCATGTGTATGACCAAACACCAAATTCTTAAAAAATAAACGAATACTTGCCCAAAATCCGTTATTCCCTGTTTCGAAGTCATTTCGACTCGTAGGCTCTTCTTCCCACAGCATCGAGAAGACCAGTCGATATTCAATTAATAAGTATAAAAGAACCTGAAGGCCATAGGCGATCCAAAAACGGCTATGAAAACTACGTGCGCGTATCTCCTTCACCATATGGTAAATGGCAAGCGTTGCTAAAAAGAAAACGATTCCTAGCACGAAGCTCGAATAGAACGGAACCACTAACAATACGAATGCACTCGATTTTATTTTCCGTCCATGCCAGATATTCCAATAAGCCCACAATAAGAGTGGCATCCCAAGCGTGCTGAGCATGCCCGATGGCCAGAATGGTGTCCAAGAAAATAGAACTGCTACCCACAGCGCATATGATTTAGGAATAACCCCTTTCGCATAATCACGTAGTAATAAGTACATTCCTAAGAAAGCAAAGATTCGGACCAACGTTTGACTGATCACGTATGCCGTAAATGGTGGGAACCATTGATATAGCCACACGATACCTGTAAACTCACTGACGAAAGCATTTCTCGAGACGACCCCATTCAATAAGTCAGGAACATTTGCATGAAGGCTTGCGTAAATACTATTGGTATCGACCAATGTTTTATACCACGTGATGTTTGAGTCTAGATTATCATGAATACGGACATGTGCATGTTCCCCCAGTAAGACCATCGGTAAAATATAGAGGCAAGCTAGTAGCAGCCCTATTAATATGCGAGTTTTTTCTCTCATCATACCTCTCCTTCATCTACTTTAAGATTTAATTCTTTTGTTAGTAGTTTCAAGAAATCAATTGCCTGTTCTTTTCCTCTTATAACTTTCTTTATGGTATATACTCCCTAAGAAACTATTTCCAATGATACCTTATATCACAATAGGATAGGTGACATTTATTAAATTTACTTTTCAGAATTAAAGTTAATTCAATTAATAAATTAGTTAAATGGAGATTAGAAGAATTAATCAATCTTGACCAGACCTCTTCTTCTTTTTCTGCTTTTCCCTTTTATGAATGACTAACTATAGATTTTTTTAATTCTATCGAGGAACTACAAAGAAGCATCGTACCATTTCTGTTAAGAAAAGATACGATGCTTTTGGGTTCTTAAACTTACTTCATCAGCCTTCGAAAAGGAGAACAAGATTTGGAGACTTTGTTTTTTATATGACGAAGTTCCATAGGTACGTGTAAATTTAAAAATGATTTTAATATCGAACTAGAAAGTAACCTGGATTACGCTATTCTCCTAAAAAGCACAAAATAATTAATTACTCAAATGGAGTGCGTTAAAATGCATATTCAAACTATAGATGCTTCAAAAAAGATTTATTATGATGAACTTGGCTGGTTAAGTGCATCTGACTGGTTGCATTGGTTAGATATGCATTTACAGTGCCATTTAAGAAAAAGATAGGCACTACATTACTCCTTATTTACAAAACTAATTATTTTTCATGATCGACTACATTTTTTCTCTATAAAAAAGCATCCATATCGGACGCTCTTTTTGTAGATTGAATATTTACTCTTTATTTTGAAAGATTTCTGTGTTCTCAATACGAATCGCATCTACGATACCGCAATCCATACAAAACGAAAATACTTTTTGAGCACTATGAAATGACCCTTTAGATGGCTTTAGTGGAATATAATCTGTTGCCTCTTGAAAATTAGTACTTCCGCATGATGAGCAAATTTTATTTTCCATTTAAAGTACCCCCAATAAATATTGTCTATAAAGTAATTTACATCTAATTCAATCTTATTTTATCATTCATGATATTCTGAACAAACCAATCTACCTGCCTTGAATGTAGCGATCGAACCAGCACGAGCTGCTGAGCAAGAAAAAGGATTTTCCATTGTCGCCTCTGATGTCAAGAATCCCTCTATGCATGTCGCTGAAAACGAAGGTGAAAATCCAGATTGAAGAGTAACGTCTTTTTGCGATAAAGCATCTTTTCTGTAGAGTAAATCTACATAAGAGATGCTTTTTGTGACCTCAAGTTTATTAAACAAAAAATTATCAACTGTACAAGATTAATTACGTTTTCTTATAAAAAAAGTTGATTCTGTTCGCAATCAGATTGGCTTATCAAAGTTTGGTTTTTTATCCATGCCCCACGTAAAGATCTGTGCCCGTGTATGGCGATTCGGATCGTACAGAGGATCACCCTCGATTTCAGTGTAGGTCCGTGCATGATATACAATGACATCTTGTCCCTGTTCATCTACTGTAAAGCTATTGTGCCCTGGTCCATATTGACCAACCTCTTCATTCGTCGCAAATACGGGTGACGATGATTTTTCCCAAGCATCCGGATTCAATAGGTCTGCGTCTTCTGAGGCACTCAACATACCCATGCAATAATTCTCATCCGTTGCACTAGCGGAATACGTAATGAAGATTTGTCCATGACGCTTCAGGACTGCCGGTCCTTCGTTCACCAGAAAACCCTTTGTCTCCCAATCAAGCTCTGGCTTTGTCAACATGACTTGTGGCTTTTGAATGGTCCATGGATTCTTTAAAGTTGCAATATATAAGTTCGAGTTTCCTTCAATGGAAGGATCTTTTTGTGCCCACACTAAGTAATGAACGTCTTGATGTTCAAAGACGGTCGCGTCAAGAGCAAATGAATCCCACTGTGTTTTTATTTGTCCGCGTTCTAACCATTCGCCTTCTAGAGGATTATCCGAACTATTCTCTAAAACGAACATCCGATGATCAAAGAGTCCGTTTACAATCTCGCGTGACTTCGCAGCCGCAAAATAAAGATACCATTTCCCATGAATACGATGTAATTCGGGTGCCCAAATCAGATCACTCATAGGGCCAGTTTCTGGTTTAATCCATGATGTCACCGCTTCTGCATCCCTTAGTTCATGGAGAGATCTAGCACGACGCAATTCGATTCGATCGTATTCAGGAACAGACGCTGTAAAATAATAATAACCGTCAGAATGCAGATACACCCATGGATCTGCCCGTTGCTCTAAAACAAGATTTCGATCCTCTGTCTTGTTCATCGTGTGACCTCCTCGTTGACCATCCTGTTTTCAAAAACAGGCACATCTCCCTGCCAAGAAAATGGTCGTACATACGTATGACGATTCGGATCCCATAATGGATCCCCTTCGATTTCTCTATAGTTCCGTGCATGATAAACAATCATATCGGTCCCATCTGCGAGTGTCGTGAAACTGTTATGACCTGGTCCGTATTCACGGATTGACTCATTCGTCGTAAGAACGGGTTGCGGGTGTTTTTCCCAATGAGTAGCATCTAACACATCCTCTTTTTCATTGATACGAAGAAAACCTACACAATAATTATGATCCGTCGCGCTTGCTGAAAACGTGACATATATATAACCATTTCGCTTTAAGACAGCAGGTCCTTCGTTTACAAGAAAGCCGACTTTTTCCCAAGCATATTCCGGTGTCGCAATCATCGTTTGCGGTCCTGTCAATGTCCAAGGATTCTCCATTTCAGAAATATAGAGATTCGAGTTTCCTTCAATTTTTGGATCTTTCTGAGCCCAGATGTAATATAACCGGTTTTCATGCTCGAACGTTGTCGCATCGAGGGCGAATGATTCTTGCCATGTCTTGATTTGTCCTTTTTCCGTCCATTGACCTTCCAGCGGATTGGCTGAACTATTTTCGAGAACGTACATGCGATGATCAAAAATAGCATCTTCACGTGCCGCCGCGAAATAAAGGTACCATTTCCCTTGAATGTGATGTAATTCTGGTGCCCAAATGTTAGCGCTCATGATTCCGGTCGAACGCTTCTGCCATACGACTTTCTCTTCTGCTTTAGTCAACTCCCCGATCGTCTGAGCACGACGCAGCGGAATACCGCTAAAGTCAGGTAAGGACGCCGTAAAGTAGTAATAGCCATCTGTATGTCGCATGATCCATGGATCCGCGCGTTGTTCTACGATTGGATTTACGATTGTCTCTGTCATAATGAACGCTCCTCTGTTTCAAAGTGGCTCGTCTGTAAGCTCATCTGTTTTAACAGCGTGTGTCTCTCTCGAAGACGATATGCTTCTCTCTTGCTACTCGCTAGGAGAAGAGACGAAATACCGATTTCCTCCGGCTGAAGAGGTGCTTGTAACGAATTAAAAATGGACTCCAACTTCTGTCTTGTTGGCATTTGAGTGACCCAATCACCTAGCTCCTTTGGTACATCAGATTGTTCTTGGATCATCGCTCTATAAGTATCGATAAGTTCCATCGTCGCAATCGCTACTTTTGTACCGTGTAAGACGGCTGGACGGTCATGCGTTAAGAAATCCATCTCCCAATAATGAGAGAGGTGGTGTTCTCCACCAGATGCAGGATGTGAATGCCCAAAAATCAACATCGCAATTCCTGATAAGATCAGTGAATCCATCAGTTGATCCAAACCTTCCGCTCTTTCTGCATAGATATCTGGTAGAGCTTTTACACAATCGGATAAAGCAATTTCTGTCAATCGAGCAACTACAGGACAAAAGGGTTCTTGTCCATCAAAGGCACCAAAACGCCAATCCAGTAAGGAAGTGTACTTCCCAAGCATATCCCCGACACCTGCTGCTATTAACGCCCGAGGTGCATCACGGATAATGTCACTTGGGATGAATACGGCAATTGGTGAGACGAGCTGATAGGTGATTTTTTTCCCTCTTATAATTAAGGGAGCTCCTTTCGAAGTAAACCCGTCCACCGAAGGAGCGGTCGGAACAGACAGAAATGGGATTTTTGCTTTCGCAGCACAAAACCGCGTCACATCATGAATCGTCCCTGCTCCGAGTGCAATCAACGCATCCACACTATCGTCCAACTCGAGCATTACTTGTACAACTGATAGTTCATCAGCTAAAACGTCCCCTTGCCTGTTCGGCGAGAGCGTGACTATTGATACGTCAATTCCTACTGTCAGTAATGCTTTCTTCAGTGGAGAATAACCGACCATCTGCGTATTGACATCACCAATGACGAGGAGGTGCCGCCACTCTTTTTGCTGCACAAACTCGACCACTGATTGCCATACTTTTTTAGAGGCACTGATTTGTTCAATCGTAATGGGGTAATGTAGATTTCCACACGAACAAGTAGCAACCTGCTTTTGTATCTGTTCGAGGTTCATCGACTGACTCCTTTCCCAACGCGATATTCCGTTTCCCAGTGATACGTCTCTCCTGCTAATAATCGAATAGATGGAAAATTACTGTGATGAACGGCGTCCGGAAGATGTTGCGGCTCGAGACAAACACCATAATATTTTCGAGAGCGTCCCTCACGTAAGATCGTTTCTTCATTCATCTGGTTTCCTGAATAGAGCACAAGAGCTGGTGCAGTCGTAGACAACATCAAGGAACGCTTACTTTCAGGATCGTACAACGTCGCTTTTCGTTGGTCGTCGAATAAAAATGGATGATCATAACCATTGACGAGTTGATTTTGTGGATGGCTTGAAGCTGGACCATCTCCTAGCATTCGTCCTGATCGGAAGTCAAAAGGGGTCTGATCGACATCCAATAGGCGTCCTGTAGGAATCAAATCATCTCGCAGCTCAGCAAATTGATTAGCCGGTAACGTCAATTCATGTCTTAAAATATCACGACTTCCACCACTTAGATTAAAGTACGTATGATTTGTCATATCGCATACCGCATCCGTGTCACTGATTGCCTCATACGTAATCTTGACACCGTCAGCTAACAATTCAAACGATGCTTTGACATCGAGTGTACCTTTATAGCCATTCTCACCATCAGGACTTACATACCGAAGAATGAGATGAGTATTGGATACATCTTCCATTTTCCAGAATTGACAGTGAAGACCGTCTCCTCCGTGAAGATGATGCTTTCCTTCGTTTTGAGGCAGATGGTACGTTGCACCATCCATATCGAATGTCCCGTCCTCAATTCGACCAGCAACACGTCCGACAGTCGCTCCCAAGTAATACGTGTCTGTCTCGTATTCTTCAACCGTATCGTAAGACAAAATGAGATTATTCCATCCCTCATCTTGAATCGAAAACTCTTGCAGGGTTGCTCCATATGTCAAAATGCGTAAACGACACATATCGTTCTCGAGCGTAAACGCCGTTTGATCTACTACTTCTTGTCGCTCCATCTCAAGTCGCTCCTTTTTCACCAAACCTTCATCGGACAATGCTTTGTTGCAAGGCGTGCCCGGTAAGAGACATAGCACCCGCACTTCAAACAGGTATCGTCCTGATAAAACGGACAGACTGCACATTGACGAAGACGTTCCTGATACTCAGCGTCCGTGACTTGTGGCATGACTTCCGCGTCGATGGTTAATAACCAATCAGTGTCTACTTTTGTCGGTGGACAAGTACGACACCGTCTTGTCTCGACGACTTTCATCTTAGCGAACCGCCACTGTGATGACGCTCATCGCCGGAACATCCATGATGAGCTTTCCGTCTTCTGTCACCTGGACCTCATGATCACGCGGCGCAACCACATCTGGTTGTTCAAACGTGTTATGGGCATTGAGATGATCTGCTGTTAAAATACGTGCCGATACGTTAGAAATCGTCCCCATTCCCCGCAAATCAATTTCTACTTTATCGCTGTTTTGATGATCAAGCTGGCAGAGGCTAATGTGCAATACACCATCAGCATCGCGAGAAGCTGTCGCGTTCACAGAAGGAATCGATTCTTCTTTAGCTACATAGTCACGCGTGATGGCTGCTAGCTCGACTCGTTCAGCATCTTGGTGAACGCGATACATCTCAAAGACATGGTACGTTGGCGTAAGAATGAATTGGTCACCCTCCGTTAAGATCATTGCTTGAAGCACATTGACCATTTGTGCGATGTTCGCCATGTGAACGCGGTCATTATGCTTATGGAAGATATTGAAGTGAATCGCTGCGACAAGTGCATCTCGGATTGAGTTTTGTTGATACAAGAAGCCTGGATTTGTTCCAGGTTCAACGTCGAACCACGTTCCCCATTCATCAACAATGAGACCGACGCGCTTTTCTGGATCATACTGGTCCATGATTTGCCCATGCTTTGTGATCAGTTCATCCATGTAATAAGCACGTTTTAGGGTGATGAACCATTCATCTTCCGTAAAATCTAACGCTGATCCCTTACCTAACCAAAAATCGCCCGGAATCGTATAATAGTGCAGACTAAGACCATCCATCATCGTACCCGCTTCACGCATGAGAACTTCAGTCCATTTATAATCATCAATGTTTGCACCACCAGCAATCTTATAGAGTTGATTGCCATCATAATTGCGGACATATGTCTGATAGCGACGATATAGATCGGCGTAATACTCCGGACGCATATTCCCTCCGCAACCCCAGTTCTCGTTACCAACACCGAAATACTTAAGCGACCACGGCTCTATACGGCCGTTCTCCTGACGCCAGTTCGCCATCGGTGATTCTCCATTGAACGTCATATATTCGACCCATTCAGACATTTCTTGGACGGTCCCACTTCCAACGTTTCCACAAATATAAGGCTCACACTCTAGTAATTCACAAAGGCGCATAAATTCATGGGTTCCGAAATGATTGTTTTCGACGACGCCACCCCAATGTGTATTGACCATCCGCTTTCGGTTTTCATTTGGCCCAATACCATCTTTCCAATGATACTCGTCTGCAAAGCATCCACCCGGCCATCGTAAAACCGGAATGTTCAATTTCTTCAATGCTGTCAATACATCGTTCCGAATGCCATCTGTATTCGGTATGGATGATTCTGGACCAACCCAAAGCCCTTCATAAATACAACGTCCAAGGTGTTCCGCAAAGTGCCCATAGATATGCTTACTGATTTTACCTTTTGGTAAATCCACATTGACGATTAGTTGTGTTGCAGCTTCTTTTGTATTTAGTGTTGATGTGACGAGTTGGTTATTCATAATATCTCCTCCAAGAAAAGGGACCTAGGAAGGTCCCTATAAATTATGGTCGATAGTACATTTCATTCCAACGTAACTCATTATTAAACCGAACCGTCTCCGTTTCTTTATCGATGACAGCAATTTCAATGTTCAGAAGTTCTGCGAAGTCGCGTAGTTGTTCAGTCGTCACTTCATAGGAATAACAAGTATGGTGCGCTCCCCCGGCTTGGATCCAGTTTTCGACAGCTTGAGCCATCGATGGTTCTGTTTTCCATAGAACACGTGCCACAGGAAGATTCGGCATTGCTTCATCCGGTTGGATGCCCTCGACTGTGTTTACCAAGAGTCGGAAGCGATGTCCTAAATCAATCAGACTAGCGTTCAGTGCCTTGCCATTCTGTCCTTCGAATACCATCCGCGCTGGCGCTTCACGATCTCCGATTCCGAGAGGATGTACCTCGATTCTAGGCTTATCGACCGCAATGGTCGGACAGATTTCGAGCATATGCGCCCCTAATACCATTTCGTTACCTGGTTCAAAGTGATAAGTATAATCTTCCATGAAAGATGTCCGTTCGTTGCTCGCCATGATTTTCATAAGACGAACAAGCGCTGCGGTTTTCCAGTCTCCTTCTCCAGCAAACCCGTACCCTTGCTCCATCAATCGTTGAACGGCTAGCCCAGGTAATTGCTTGATGCCATGTAGGTCTTCGAAGGTTGTCGTGAAGGCAGTGTATCCACCAGCTTCAAGAAAAGCCTTCATGCCGAGTTCGATGCGACCTTGATAGCGAACCGATTCCTGGAATGCTTCTTCTTCCATTCCAGTATTCGTCACTTCATACCGCGTGCGATATTCTTCCATCAAGTCATCTAAATCTGACTCCGATACCGCATTCATGTAGGTGACGAGATCGCCGACACCATACCCATCAACCGTCCAGCCCAGTTGAATCTGCGCTTCGACTTTGTCACCTTCTGTCACTGCTACATTCCGCATGTTGTCTCCGAATCGCGCGACTTTTAAGTTCTTACTTTCCGCTAACGCATGTGCTACATTCATCCAAGATGACATCTTTTGACGTGTGAGTTCATCTTCCCAATGACCGACGAGCACTTTTCGCTTCACGTTCATTCGACTTGTGATAAAACCATGTTCACGATCACCATGCGCCGACTGATTGAGGTTCATGAAATCCATATCGATCGCATCCCACGGGATGTCACGATTGAACTGTGTCCCAAAATGGAGCAATGGTTTTTGTAACACACGCATCCCACTAATCCACATTTTCGATGGTGAGAAGGTATGCATCCATGTGATCACACCGGCACAGGCATCATCAGCATTCGCCTGCAACATCATCTGCCGAATTTCTTCTGCATTTTTGACGACTCCCTTGAAAACAATTCGATCCCGGAAGACGCCCGCTGCATCTAATCCTGAGACCATCTCTTTTGAATGTGTTTCGACTTGACGAATTACCTCCTCACCGTAGAGCATCTGGCTTCCTGTCACGAACCAAAATTCGTGTGTGTTTGCTGTCAACATTTAAAATCCCCCTCATCTAGCTATGTGCACCTATCATTTCTGACCGTAGTAGGCGTTTGCTCCGTGTTTGCGCAAGTAGTGTTTATCTAAGATGCTTTGTTTGATGGGTGCTAATCCTGGATTCAGATTCAAGGCATGAATACCCATCTTGGCTACTTCCTCAAGTACGACTGCATTATGCACGGCTTCATCCGCATGCTTCCCCCAACAAAAAGGTGCATGATTTGCGACCAGCACACCTGGTACAGCAACAGCTTCCAAGTGTAGTTCGTTCAACGTCTCAATGATGACGTTTCCGGTTTCTAGCTCGTACGCCGTCTCAATTTCTTCATCAGATAGTTCACGTGTACACGGAATTTCTCCATAAAAGTAGTCGGCATGTGTCGTTCCGAATGCAGGAATTGCTCGTTTTGCTTGCGCCCAGCTTGTCGCCCAAGGGGAATGCGTATGGACAATGCCTCCAATCTCAGGCAGAGCGCGATACAAAGCCAAATGTGTTGGCGTATCAGAAGATGGACGTAGATCACCCTCGACAACATTGCCTTCTAAATCGACTACGACTAAATCATCTATCGTCAAAGCGTCATAGGGGACACCACTCGGTTTGATAACGACTAAACCCGCATTTCGATCAATCCCACTGACGTTTCCCCACGTAAAGGTGACTAAGTCATGTTTTGGCAATGCTAGGTTCGCTTCAAGCACTTCTTCTTTTAATTGACGACTCACCATACAGGTTCTCCCTTCTGACGCGACGCTTCAGCTTTGATTTTCTTTAATCGCTTCATCACATCGTTTTCTCCACGACCGAAATAATCGTATAGTTTCGTATACTCAGCGAACAGCGCCTCATACACTTCAACGTTTTCTGGAATCGGAAGATATGTTTTTTCTTTTACACGTCCCATCTTCGTCGCTGCTTCCGTGATGGTGGCATAACCGCCTCGTTCTGCTCCTGCGGCTACGGCACCGAACATGGCAGATCCTAAAGCGGGGGTTTGAGAAGAGGCTGAAATCTTGATTTCCATGTTTAGAACGTCAGCATAAATCTGCATCATCAAGGCATTCTTCTCCGCAATTCCTCCTGCAGCGTATACTTCGTGGACGGGAACACCGCTTGTGCGGAACGCTTCGACAATCGTTCGCGTGCCATAGGCCGTCGCTTCAATCAATGCGCGGTAGATATCTTCTGGTTTTGTCAGTAATGTTGCACCTAGAAGTACACCCGTCAGATTTGTATCCACTAGTGTAGAACGATTTCCGTTCCACCAATCAAGGGCGATCAATCCATGTTCACCGACGCGTTGCATCGTTGCCTTATCGGTCAATAATTGATGCGTACTAACTCCTTGAAGAGTTGCTTCTTGCAAATAGTCACTTGGTACACAGTTTTCGATGAACCATTCAAAATGATCTCCGACACAGGACTGACCAGCTTCGTACCCCATATACCCTGGTAAGACTCCGTCTTCGACGATTCCGCACATACCGGGTACGACCTGCTCCTCTTCACCAAGCAGGATATGACAAGTAGAGGTTCCCATCACCATCAACAACTTACCGGGTTCCGTGATTCCAACGGCAGGTACTGCAACATGCGCATCAACATTTCCTACTGCAACGGCAGTTCCCGGAAGGAGACCGATTCGTTCTGCAAAGGATATCGTTAACTCTCCTGCTTTGGCCCCGATTGGTGCGATGTCATTGGAAAGCTTCTCTTCAACTACGTTCTCAAGTCGTGGATCTAACGCTTTAAAAAACTCATTTGAAGGATAGCCTTCCTGTTTGTGCCAGATCGCTTTATAGCCAGCCGTACAACTATTGCGTACCACTTTTCCAGTCAATTGAGAAACGACCCAATCCGTCGCCTCTAAAATTTCGTGAGCAGCCTCGTAAATGGAGGGTGCTTCGTTTAGAATTTGCCAGACTTTTGGAATCATCCATTCGGATGAGATTTTCCCGCCGTAACGCTTTAAAAAAGGTTCTTCGCGTTCAGTCGCAATACGGTTCAAAGCGTCTGCCTCGTCTTGAGCTGCATGATGCTTCCACAACTTCACATAGCTATGCGGATTATGTTGATACTCTTCATGGAAGCACAACGGATTTAAATCGGCATCGATCGGTAGAATCGTACAAGCTGTAAAATCGATGCCGAGCCCGATGACTTGTTCTTTCGTGATACCTGCCTCTTTGACAACTGCCGGGATCGTCATTTCCAGGACCTCTAAATAATCACGCGGATGTTGGAGTGCCCAGTCATGTTCAAGCCGTGTTTTTCCATCAGGCAAAAATTGATCCATCACTCCATGTGTGTATGGTTTGACTGCAGTCGCCACTTCGTGACCTGTTTCGACGTCAATCAAGACGGCTCTACCTGATTGCGTGCCATAATCAATTCCGATTGTATATTTCGACATTTCATCACCCTACTCCCAAAAAGAATACGCTTACATTTCAGAAGAAAAAATAAAGTGTGTGGGCACTCTCTTGTTTTCATCCGGACAAATAATCAAAATCCATGCAGAAAATTTAAATAAACAATAAATTTGTACGTATAACTTACACTATGATTGTATCAATTATTTAGGAATATGCAATCATTTTTCAGAAAAATACGCATTTTTTGACGTTTTTTTCTATCTATCAGATGATCAACCTTCTTTAATACATTCATTTGTCCGTACAAATGATGGGTTCAACGTCTTTTTGCCCAAACTGCTGTTCCATCCTTACTTAGACCTGTCATGATGATCGTTGATTTCCAATTTTCCCAATCCCATGCTGCACCAACCTGTAACTCGTATGTCTCCTGTCCTATGCGTAATTCAAGGATGCTTCCCTTTAGTTGCCATGAACCCTTCTTACCCAAAAGACTGCCATCCTTTTGCAACTTTAGCTTTCTTGATTGTTGCTGACCGTCATCAAAGCGCGGGAAAGCAATGATCTCCCATTCTCCAACGATCTGCTCTTTTTGAACATTGATTTTCTTTTCACCTGCGTAGCGTTCGGGCGAAACCACTGGCCATCCATCTTTTGTCCAATACACTTTCCTCACCTGCAATTGCGACCAGTAGATATCTTCGCTTGGTCGAGCTTGATGAATAATAAAGGTATCTTTTCCATCCTGTAAAAATGCAGAATGACCAGTCCCCACATATCCCTCGTCTCCTTCAAAACGATAGGAGCCAACAATTTTTACACCAGTATCAAAAGATTCATTTGAAGTATCACGCAAATCACGACCACGTGAATCAACATAAGGTCCATTGATTGATTTCGAGCGCCCAATCCTTACATTATACGAATCTTCTAGCCAACCGTATGAAACCATCAAGTAGTAGTAACCTGTCTTTGCGTTAAAAAGAATTTCTGGGCCTTCAATTCCCATCGTCATATCTTTTCGCTTAGCCAGTAACTCCCCTTCTGATGACTTTTTCATCAGCTTTCCTGTATTCGGATTGATTTCCGTCAAGAAGATACCGCCAAAATAGGAACCATACGTCATCCACCATTTCCCCGTTTTATCTTGGAGCACATGAGGATCAATCGCGTTGAATGATTTTCCATCTCCTTCTTTTGAGGCGATGACGACTCCCTGATCGTGCCATGGACCCTCAATATTTGAAGCGCTCGCCATTCCAATATACGAGGTACGACTCCCGACTTTTGAGACAGAATAGTAAAGGTAGAATGTATCCTTGATCTTCGTAATAGAAGGGGCCCAAAACGTATTTCCTCCTGTCCATTTGAATGCTTCTTGAGAGACTTCGTCAAATACACGTCCTGTAAATTGCCAGTTAATGAGATCGTTTGATTTTCGAATCTGAATGCCCGGTGTCGGTGGACCTCCTACCATATAATCTGTCGAGAACACATAATAGGTATTACCTTCTTTTATAATCGCTCCGTCATGCGCAAAGTTTGTAGTCCATTTCTTTTCTTGATTCAAAATATCAGGTTGTACGTCTGCTACTTCCTTATCGAATGGCGCTTTCGGTAAATCCAAATCTTCGAGAGACGCATTCGTCGACCACCAAAAAAAAGAGCACCCTGCGATGAACAAGACAATGATTCCCATACTGATATTTTTCATATTGTTTTTTCCTCCTTTAATCACAAACACCCGCCTTTACTTAAGACGGGTGTTTCATTTTTTCGTTACAAATCAACTTTTAACTCCAGAAATGGCAATCGATTCGATGATTTGTTTTTGAAAGATCATGAAGACGATCAGCATTGGTAATAAGGCGACAACAGACGCAGCCATGATTAATGGATAATCACTTTGAATAGCATAGGATGCATTAAAGTTGGCGATGACCAATTGCAGGGTTTGTTTTTCGGGAGAATTGAGATAAAGAATCGGACCGAGATAATCGTTCCAAATCGCCATGAACCATAAAATCAATTGTGCAGCTACAGCGGGCTTGATCAATGGAAAGACGATTTTATAAAAGATTTGAAAATAGGAACAACCGTCAATTTTAGCCGCTTCGATGATCGAATTCGGGATACTGTTCAAAAATTGACGTAAGAAGAAAATCATGAAGATATTCCCGAACAAACCAGGTACGATCAACGGAAGAAGGGTATCGACCCACCCGATTTCCGAGAACATCATAAACTGCGGAATCATCAGGACAGGATACGGAATCATGACAGATGCGAACAAAAGAAGAAAGATTTTATTTTTTCCTCTGAAATTCAACTTAGCGAACGCGAATGCCGCAAGACTCGAGGTGAACGTTCCAACGATCGTTACAGATAACGCGACGATCAGACTGTTTGATATACCAGACAACAGCGGACCCATATTCCAAATCTCCATATACTTATTGAACGATATGTCTGTGGGAATCCAAACCGGTGGAAGGGAAAACACTTCATCTTTTGACTTCAGAGAGGTCGATACCATCCACAATAAGGGTGCGATCATGACGATTGCACCCATCGTCAGAAAGATGAAGACGAATATATCAGTAATTCGATCTTTTTTCTTCACGGACATCGTCTCTACTTTTTCTTTTTTACGGGTAAGGGCTAACTGCATGGTCATTCTCCTTTCTAAGGTATGAATGTCTCAATCCAAGTCAAATGATGATTTTTCGTTCATACGGAATTGGAACAAGGTAACGATGAAAATGAAAAGACCGAGAACGAGCGCCATTGCTGAAGCGTAGCCCAGCTGGAAGTTCCCGAAGGATTTTTGCCAAATGTAGAAGACGGCAGAAGCAGAGGAATACTCCGGTCCCCCTGTTGGTGTCATGACGTTGATTTCCGTAAAGATTTGCGCCCCACCAATAATATTCGTCACGATGATGAAGAAGGTGACCGGTTTAACCATTGGGAGCGTAATATACCAAAAACAGTGCCACGCATTCGCCCCATCTAATTTTGCTGCTTCATAATACGAACGCGGTACACTCTGCAAGGCTGCCAAATACAAGAGCATCGTATAGCCAAGACCTTTCCAAATCGCCATAACGATCAATGCCGGCTTAACGGTATTGGCATTTTGGAGCCAGTTCGGACCATCAATACCAATCAAGTCCAAGAACTGATTCACCAAACCATAATCACCGTTATATGCCCACTGCCACAAAATCGAGACAGCCGCGATGGAAGAGATAACGGGAATGTAATAGATGACGCGGAACGTATTAGTACCAAAAATCCCTCGATTCAACGCGAGGGCAAGGAGAAGTGCTAATACGATGCCAATTGGAATTCCGATCATCATGAACAGCGTGTTGTACATGGCTTTATAAAAATACTCATCTTGAAACACATTAATAAAATTTTCTAGTCCGATGAACTTCATTTGTCCGAGTCCGTTCCAGTTCGTAAATGCACCATAGAAGGAATACATTAACGGAATTAACGCAAATAGAAAGAACCCAATCACCGGAGCCGCAACGAATAGATAGGCATACCGTTGCTCCGTACGATATAACTTGGAAATTGGTTTTGTCTTCATTGTATTCCATCCTTTCTACGCTAGAGATTCAGGTGGCAACTTACGCCACCTAAATCATCATCTCTAGTTAGTTCGCCTGTTTCTCTTGTGCGATGGCATCATCTAGCAACTTTTGCATTTTCGGTTGCTCTTTTTTTACATAGTCTTCAACTGATGTTTTTCCATCGAGTACAGGCTGGATGTTTTTGAAAAACTCGTCATACCATTCAGCAGTATACGTTTTTTCTGCCGGGAGACCACGTCCATAATCATTAATCAAATCAAGGAATTCCTGTTTGTTGGCAGGCTTGATTGATGTGTCCTCCACCCAAGTTTTTGCGATTTCCATGCTGTTTGGTAACTGAACTTGCGCATCCACTAAAGCTTGTTGCCCTTCTTGGTTAGCAGATAAGTACATGGCTAGTTCTGTTGCTTCTTTTTGATGTTGCGTCGTTGATCCTACACCAATCCCGAGTGAGCCGACCCACCCTGCTGGTTTACCTGTTGATCCCGCTGGCCACGGAAGAAGGTCATACTCAAACTTCAATTGATCTTTAAAAGCTGCCATATCCCAAGGACCAACAGGGAAAAACGCAAGTTGTCCTTTCATCCAGCGTTGATAGGTATCGAGTGTTTGAGATTCTCCGATTGATGGAGTGATTTTATGCTTTAATTGCTGGTCTACGAAAAATTGGAGAGCTTCGATGAATTTTGGATCGTCAATCGTTACTTTCGTTCCCTCTTCGTTGATCCAATCTGCTCCGTTGCTCCAAACGAACGGTTGCAATGCCCAGTTCACATTAAATCCTGTACCGTACTGATCCATTTTTCCATCGCCATTCGTATCTTTCGTTAACTTTTTAGCTACTTTAATGAATTCGTCCCATGTGTACGGTTTTTCCTTATCCGGAAGCGGTACCTTCGCTTTCTCGAACATCGTTTTATTATAGCCAAGCGCAAATGGTCCTAAATCTTTGGGTAGACCATATATAGCCCCTTTGCCAAGTACCTTTCCATCATAGCGGTACTTATCGACCCCTTTTTTCCAGATGTCTTCTAACTGGATGTCTTTCGATCCTTCGACGTTCTTTGTAATATCTAGTAGTACACCTGAGTTCACGTAAGCTTTGACTTGAGCCGGATTATAAAAGAAGACATCTGGCACTTTCCGTCCTGCAATTGCAGATTTTAATTTCGTATCATATTGATCTGGAGCTGTTTGTACCATTGTCACTTTAACGTCTTTATTGGCTTCTTCAAATCGTTTTACTGTTGCTTTGTACGCTTTTAATTCTTCAGGATTCCCGCGAAACATGAATGTGAGTTCGACTTTCCCGTCAGCACTTTTGCCATCTCCCGAACAACCAGCTAATGCTATCGATGTAGTCATCAAGGCAGTCATGGTTAGCGCAAACATTTTCTTTGATTTAATGTTCATTGTGAATTCCTCCATTGATTTAGTTTTCAGTGTCAAAGCGGAATTAAGATGTACGTACATATTTATTTAAGTAAAAAACAATGTTTTTTATAGCGAAGCCCACACAACGCTATAAGAAAGACAATTAAAACGAGTTAAATGAACAATGAAAGCGTTTTCTGCACAATTTGAGTCTATTACACACATTCGGACATGTCAATTCGATTTTTTGTCATTTATTTCTTTTTTGTACGTACATTTAATTAGTATATCTTTTGGTTTTCTCTTAATTCCATAGCAAACCGGACAAATATTTGCTAATATGTAAGTACTATCACATCTTGTACGGATAAGTTTGCTGTTACAAGAAAGAAAGCAGGGACGCCTCATGGCACAACGGACAAAATATAGTATCGTTAAAGATCATATTCTCGATTGGATTAAAGATGGCACAGTACGTCCGGGCGAAAAAATTCCTCCTGAAAGTGAGCTTGTACAATCCTTTAAAGTTAGTCGCCACACGATTCGTCAAGCAGTTGGAGAACTTGTAAATGAAGGATACCTGTACCGCGAACAAGGATCAGGAACTTACTGCTCCCAAGTACTTCCTACACTAGAAGCTGAGATAACTGAACGTGCTAATAATGGAAAAAACATCGGTGTCATTACAACGTATATGTCTGATTACATCTTTCCATCTATCATTCGAGGAATTGAATCGCATTTAGCTTCAAAAGGGTACACGCTGACACTTTCGTGCACAAACAATGATGTAGACAAAGAACGTCAATGCCTCGAAATGATGTTAGATCGTCAAATTGATGGATTAATTGTTGAACCTACGAAAAGTAGTAACTATAATCCGAACATCAAATACTATCTAGAACTTGAGCAGCAAAACATTCCCTATTTGATGATCAACCAATATTACTCTCAACTAATGCCTCCTCATCTTATGATGGATGACGAAAGAGGTGGATTTTTAGCAGCGGAACATCTAATCAACCTTGGTCATGAACGGATCATAGGCTTGTTTAAGACGGATGATTTACAGGGTGTTTATCGAATGCGTGGATTCCTTCGTGCGTTTCGTGAATACAACATTCCTTTAGAGCCAGAATTAATCATTACCTATACAACGGAAGAGTTAATTCCAAGTTTTTATGATTCGATTGGACGTCTCTTTGAAAATGGAAAGCATCGACCAAGTGCTGTGGTTTGTTACAATGATCAATTGGCATTAAGTGTCTTGGATCAGTTACGGAAGCTACATCTATCTGTTCCTCGAGATGTCTCTCTAGTGGGTTATGATGATTCCGTACTTGCAGTGGCAACGGAAGTGAAATTGACTTCGATCATTCACCCGAAACAAGAACTTGGACGCGCTGCAGCAGAACGGATTATTGCAGCGGTGGAAAAAAAAGAAGCCCCTCCATCTCACATTTATGAACCGGAATTAATTATTCGTAACTCAACAGCACCATTTAATCGTCTCGAATCTAAATCTAGTTAATTTTTGAGCAGAACTTCGGGGGAGGTACTTATGAACTTAAGACATGAACAAAACAAACTATTCCAGCTACTTGAATTCACTACTGGACTCGTACAGTTGAACTTCATTTTTTTTATCACCCTTTTACCAGTCATCACGATTTTCCCAGCTCTTTATGCACTAACTGCCGTCACAAGACAGTGGTCAGTTCATCAAGATTACAGTGTTTTTCGAGCCTACATTCGTTTTTTTAAAGAAGCGATGCAATCCCATTTTAAATTCGGCATTTTGTGGACCTTCATCTTACTGTTTTTACTTTTTGATTTTTTAATCATTCGTCACTTAGAGACAGGACAGACCTTCTTATTTACGAGTCTGTCAATCGTCAGTCTGTTCTTCTTGGCTATTTCCGTTTTCTTATTTCCGATTCTCTCGCATTACGACTTGAAAAAAAGGGATGCCCTTAAGCTAGCCCTTTTTAGTCTAGTACGCTATGGATACATTTTATTGTTTTCATTTATTCTACTAGCAACATTGAGTGTCTTAACATATCAATCACCACTTTATTTACTGTTCGGCTTTTCATTTGTTATTTTTCTTACTACCAAACTGTACTTGCATCAATTGGATCGCGTGATGCTTGAATCTTAATCGTTGTTGACAAGGTATATAAATGAAGACAAGCAATTACTTCGGTATAAATCTCATTTTAATCGTGAGCTTCTTATTAAGTTCAAGGTTACCAAAGGGACGATCCGAGAAAGTGTTGAACGGATGCAAATATCGTCACGGTAACGGCATTTAACGTTCCATTGTTTGAGAAACTGAAATGTGTTAAGAGAAAGACCGGGTTGCTCTATATAGCGCTTCTTTTCTTCCGAATCTCCCCATAAGATACTCGTATCAGGATAGTGAGTACAGATACATTCACTTACAGATAGAATGGATTCTGGAACAACCGTCCTATCCAAGTACTCTTTTCGGGAGGTTGGCAGAAGGAGAAAATATCCTGCAGAGAGGTAGTTCACGATTTGGCTCTTTACCAGGAAAAATACGTTCCATGAATATATGTAGTGATCTATATACGATAGATTGAGTACAAAAGAAATGAAAATATGGATAAAGAACAAAAGAGTAAAAATCATTCTTCATGCAAAACGCGTTCAGGAGCGCGTTTTGCATGAATAGTTCACGTCAAAGAGACGGGAGCCCTATTCTGCCTCATATATCCCTTCTCTGAAGTCATACACTTGACTCCATACCTTAATTTTTGTGCCATTGATTGTCACTGTATCCTTCGTCCACTTCACTTCTTTTATTTCGCGACAAGGATATTCCCAGTACATTCTACGCTTTTCTCCGTCCTTGTTCTCCATGATGCCAAGCATAGCAAAATCTACTGTCGCCCCACCATTTGCGCGGTAAAAACGAATCGTATACGCCTTATCTGGCGAAATACTTTTCGAGATATACTCTTCTTTTGGAACCATACTGATATCTTCGACAAATATGAAACGATAGACATACCACGCTACGTATAACGCAAGACATGTACCTAGTATAATTCCTAATATTTTCAGTTTCTTAATCACTTCTTAATCCCTCATTTTTACTTTATTAGCGCGACTCCTCAATCGTTCAATCAATCGCCCCAAAAACAAACCAACGTATTCTGATTGACAGACGCGATGCACATCCGCTTCAACAATTCTAAAAATTGATGTAGTTCCATGATTCGTTTATCTGACTGATGTATCATCCACGGCTCATTCGCATTATGATTCGCTTGATTCATTATCCACGCTTCCTTTGGTATACAATATCGTTGAATAAGCAGCTCGCAAATTCCGATTAACTCGTTCACTTCTCTTGCTGAGAACAACTTATCGCCGTAAGGATCGAGATTAATTAAGAGATCGCAACGATTAGATGTCCTTGCGAAGTCTTCTTTCAAAAAGCGTTGGACGTTACTCGGAAATAGGAGAATCTCCTTTTCGTTTTCTGGCACTTCTTTTAGACTCGTACTAATCCCAAACATGATCGTCCTCCTTTATATCATCCGTGCAGATATCACTCATAGTAATCGATGCTTTCTCCTTTTGGAAGAAACGCTTTTACCTTGTCCTCACTATCAAAACAGGCTTCATTTGAAAACAGATAGTAGCCCATGAAATCATGCTCCATCGTGATGAATGACATCTCTTTTGTCGCACGAATGACAGGAACGATACGTTCTTTTTTGAAAAACCATCCTTTGACCATTTTCCGCTCAAACGTCAAGAGATTCGTAAAAGATATGAAGTAAAAATTGTTTTCAGCTGCATACCAATACGTTTCGTCCAGCAGACGCTCAAGTTCGCTTATGTAGTTTACCTGAACGCTATAATAAGGACTGCTCTTATCTGGTTGAACCTTTGTATAGTATAGGTTTTCCTTCTGAAAAAATGGTTCCACCTCTTCATTGGTAAAACCACCGCCGAACGTAACGAATAGTGGAAAGCGATTCAGACGCGTCAAAAAATGCTTCAGTACTTCATTGGAGTCATGTTGATAGTCACGTTTCTCGTCATTCGGAATACATCCCATCGAATAAATCGACTTAACAGCACCTGGTGGATCAATATCGAGATAGTGGTCTTTGACCACTTTTGCATGATTCGTATGTTCATCGAGATAGATATATAACATAAAAATTCCTCCACGTATTCTGCTAGATCCATCTACATAATTGAACTGCTTGTTTCATCAATAGAATTCAATGGTACCATCGTCAGGAAAGATGGCTTTCACCTTGTCCTCGGTATTAAAACAGGCTTCATTCGAAAACAGGTAATAGCCCATGAAATCATGCTCCATCGTGATGAACGACATCTCTTTCGTCGCACGAATGACGGGAACGGTACGTTCTTTTTTGAAAAACCATCCTTTGACCATTCTCCGCTCAAACGTCAGGAGATTCGTAAACGATATAAAGAAGTCTTCGTTCACAGCCCCATACCAATAGGTCTCATCTAACAATAACTCCAGTTCGGTCGCATCATGCACATGAACGCTATAGTATAGGTTCTTGTACGGTCGAACTTTTGTATACGATAGATCGTGCTTTTGAAAAAACGGCTCGACCTCTTCATTGGTAAAACCACCACCGAACGTAAAAAATAACGGAAAGCGATTCAGACGCGTCAAAAAATGCTTCAAGACTCGATTTGAGTCCCCCTGATAGTCTCTTTTCTCTTCATTCGGAATACAGCCCATCGAATAAATCGACTTAATAGCACCTGGTTGATCAATGTCGAGACAAAGGTCTTTGATTACTTTTGCATGATTGAAATATTTATCGAGATAGATATATAACATAAAAATTCCTCCACGTGCTCTGTTTGATCCATCTACACAAACCAATAAAAGCAAGTTGCTCTTTTTCATCAATAGAATTCAATGGTACCGTCGTCAGGAAAGATTGTTTTCACCTTGTCCTCGGTATTAAAACGGGCTTCATTCGAAAACAGATAATAGCCCATGAAATCATGCTCCATCGTGATGAATGACATCTCTTTCGTTGCACGAATGACGGGAACGATACGTTCTTTTTTGAAAAACCATCCCTTGATTATTCTCCGTTCAAACGTCAGTAGGTTCGTAAACGATATAAAGAAATCTTCATTTACAGCTCCATACCAATAGGTCTCATCTAGCAACAACTCAAGTTCGGTCGCATCATGCACTTGAACGTGATAGTATAGGTTCTTTTTTGGTCAAACCTTTGTATACGATAGATTGTGCTTTTGAAAGTACAGCTCGACCTCATCGTCCGTAAAACCTCCACCGAACGTGACGAAAATCGGGTAGCGATTGAGACGCGTCAAAAATTGTTTCAAGACTCGATTTGAATCGCTTTGATAGTCGCTTTTAGTCTCCATATCCGGTAGACAGCCCATCGAATAGATGAAATCGATACGTTCTGGTTGATCAATATACAAGTATCTATCTTTGATCACTTTTGCATGATCCATATGCTTCTCAAAATAGACATCCAGCACGTTCCCTCTCCCCTCTTACTCTCTTTACTATCGCTCGATTTCATCGTCTGGAAAGAGTGCCTCTATTTTTTCGAGTGTATCAAAATCCGTTTCATTCGAGAAAATCAAGATATTCTCGAAATCAAAGCTGATTTTAAAAATGTCGTCGGTTCTATCATGTCAACCACTGGTACGAGTCTCTCTTTTTTTATGACCATCGTCTCACTTTTCGTTTTTCGATTTTCAATAGATTCGTCAATGAAGTCAAATAGTAACCATTGTAGTTAGCCATTGTAGTTGACTGCGTAAGTACCTGAAATAAGTCTGTTGGATGGTTCACTTCAACGGTCATATATGTCTCACGCTTAGTGATTGAGGTCTTCGTATAAGGTAACTGTTTGTCCTTAACCGTAGACAGGAAATCCATTTTTTCTAAATCAGTCAGTTCATGGAATCCAAAGGAGAGATAGACGGGGAACCGATTCAACCGTGTGAATAATCGTGTTAACACTTTCTCGTCCGAGATAACTTCATCTTCATTTGAATCATCGTTATAATATTCGAAAGAGAAAATGGATTTGATTCGGTCTTTTCCTTTAATTGTCAGATGATATTCTTTGACTGTTTTCACATGATTCTGCATTTCTTCGATATAGATTTTCAATGCGCTTCACTCACCTTTACTGCATTCTGATTTCTGACATTGCTTTGTTGGCGTCAAGAACATTCACCGAATCAAATTTCCGAAGTGAGCAATTGTTCCGTTCGTACAAAAATGATCGAGCATGCCAAATCGATCCATCGCATCGCGAGTAACAATGAAGTTATACGCCATCAATAACGAGAATTCAGACATAAAGTCCTCAAGCGTTTGCTGCGACGGACGTGCATATTTCGAAAATAATCCTGACGTGACTTCTCTTCGATTCAGTAAATGCAATAAATGTTCTTCTAATACCGTTTGCCAATTGGTATCGTGCAATGTCATCACGTGAATCGAATCGTCATTATCTAAGACACCTCGACCACAAAAGATGACCTCGACCGGAAACGTGGCGTGTGGTAAAACCGCATCAAAAAAGTTCTCATATTCTGTCCCTGCGTCATCGAGCTCCTCATATGCGACTCCATACATCGAGACACAATCGTTTGTGACCCGGACGATTCCTTGTCCTTGTTTTTGGACGATGAGTGTCACCTCTGCTTCAGTTGCCATTTCTTGCTGTTCGATGACAAGATGTTCGAGAAATCGGTCAAGCTGCGCGGCATCGGTAATGATGAAGTGGGAACGAACCGTCCAATCCGATAAATCATGAATGTTTGGATGCTGCTTGAGTGGTCGTTCTAGTAACTTCACTTCAAACGGATACGAATGCTGACTCACCTGAAGACGGATGAGGTCTTGCCAATCGTCGCGTGGTAGCAGTTCTCGGAACACATCAATCCATTCGTTTTGTTGAAAGGTCAATTTCACCTCAATCACCCTCTTCGGATTTCATTCGCAAAACTCTCTGTCCCTTGGAACGCAGAGATCATATCTTCTCCAAACAACGTGATACTTCCCTCCCACGGATGACCGAGATATCCCCAGCGAAAATCTCGGGCGATGAAAAAGGAATAATCGCCATCTGGAACTGCTGGAATCATCCAGTCTCCTTCTTCATTTCGAAGAAACGAACATCTTGGGTCGATCCAGTATCCTTGATGATTCCAATCAAGTGCCATGACGCGTTCTCCTTCAACAGTCAGCTCGATCAGAATACGTTCTAGTTCTCGTTCGATTTCTTCTCGTTTCTCATAATTCACTTCGTATGTAATGAACGGACTCGGGGCATGGAATGATGGAAACACAGTCGTACTGGGTATGAACTGAAATTGTTGATCAATGACGTGCCATACCTTCTCATCCTCCACTTGCGTCATCGGAATCCAGCTCCATGGCTTGCCTTCACCAATCAAATCGAACGACGCTCCTTCAGGATATCGAACGGTGTACGCTTCTCCTTCTGATACCGCGATGATCGGTTCGCCTCGTACATCGTGTTCCTTCATTCCTTCAAAGATCAGAGAAACGGCTGCCTCAACATCAAGGACATAGTAAAAGATATTCGTCGTACCACTACCAATATCTCCCCCTTCGCAGTAGCCGTTCCCCGTATGAAGCAAACCATCATGGATTACTTCTTCCATCATATGACGGCGCTCAATCGCCGCTACTTCCTGACCCTCGTCATAAGGGAACTGGACGATTAGTTTCGTGTAATCTGTCTCGTTTACTTCGCGATAGCCGTGATGTTCAAACTCCTCGACTAACCGCAATATCTGTACACCTAATCGTTTGAAGCGCGAGACGCGCACCTCTCTCACGTCTTCTTCTCTCACCCACGCTCCAACGATTCCTTGATGCTGAACGATGAGGCGTCCCTCCGTATAGATTGTTTGGTAAAGCGTACCGGAGTCGCCTTGTTTTGTCAGTTGGATCATGAGTGGTTTCGCTCCCTCCATCACAATGCGTTCAAGTCACGATCTTCTATGTAGCCTAAAAACGTATCTTGCAATGCACCATCTGTCTCTACGGTCTCGACCGGATCTCCTGCTTCGTCGACTCGGACAAGTGCTAATTTTGTTTCTACCTCAGATCCACTTAGTCCTGAACTCCCATCGATGATGCCAAATACATGGGAAACCGTATCGATGATCGTCTGTTCCATCATCTGTCTCATTCGTTTTTGATCCGCTTCGCTCGCCTGTTGGTAAAACGCGATGCAGGCCGTATAGTCATTGACGTTTGGATCGACTTCTTCTTCATAGATGTCCTTATAGTCTGCCATACCATCCTGAACGACCGTCCGATGGACCGCTTGAACGAACTCTTCCATCTCTTGATTCATGATTTTTCTCTCCTTTTATCAACAGTTCGTAGTTCATGTCTCTTATCTTGAACGTTTAGCTTTTACATCTGTTCGTCTAAACAGTGTCCTATTCTGACCATACCGACAAACGGGTGCGAGGATCATTGTCATCGGTCACCCATTCGATTCCGGTATATCCACGTCTCACGGCGTTCTCATAAAATGCTTCGGATACGTGCTGCTCCTTACAATAGATATCGACGTACGTGCAGTCATAAATCAAAATCGCGATGTGACAATTGTTTTCCTGAAACCATTCATAAGTCATTCCCACTTCTTCAGTCTGACCACTTTGAAATGCGAACAATTCAGCAAAGATCAGGTAATTGCTAGGTCCCCTTAGCCATTTCGCTAGTTCACGTCCTGTCACGTTCTGATCGACCGAAAACTCTTCTAAACTGTCATACAACTCCCCGTCCATGGTTTGGATTGGAAAATCAAAATTACGAAGAAACCAATCATACTCTTTCATTTCAATCGCACTTAATATGTCGAGCAAGATACGCCCCGGTTCATTCGGGATTTCAAATGACACACCACGCAGACTCATCGAATCCCCTCTTTCTACCTTGTCATAAGAAGGCTGCCGTATGAAAACACTGTAGTTCCTGTTCTTCACTTGAACTTCCCCACGTGCAGACGGCGTAACCTTGTGCTGTCAATGTCGTAACCATCTCGACGACTGGTACGTCTCCACTTTCAGTTAAGCCGATATCGAGCACCTGCGTTAGTAATTCCTGACAATGTAATGGTCGATCATGATTCGCACAAATAATGGTATACCTAGATGGAGAGTCACTAATCATTTCAATGGCTCTCGAAAGCTGTTCGAGACCAAATTCAGCGATCCCAACGTAATATGGTTCTTCTCCGACTTGGACCGGCACTTCTATTCGGGAGGTGAAGCCATCAAGCATCTCTTTTCGTTCGAACAAACGCCACAGCTTGTAGTAATCAAAGATTCTTTTGGACTGGAACCCATTTCCGGCACACACTACTAAATAAAAGCGATAAGTGCTCAGCTCATGCTTTTGCCTTAGCTCGTTACGGAACATTTCACTACTTATTTGTTTGAACTGGACGATGTCTTCTGGAAACAGGAGCATCTCACCGACCACACATAGACAACGAATTGATGAGCTCGCATCCGCAAGCCAAGGGAAGATACGTGTCGCATCGCTATGCTCTTCGATATACGTTTTCATGAAAAATCTCCTTTTTCAATCCCACTGACACGATACGCTTTGATACGTTTCAAACTGTAGATACACGAGTTGATTCGTACCAAGATGAGTGAGTCTGAGTGATTGTTGTGATGGTTGCGTATAAGGCAATTCGAATCGGACACCTTCGACTTTTTTCAATAAAAAATAAGCCCAGTGCCGATCGTATTCATTCTCAGACAGGGCCTCCCATAGCGCATCGTCACAATGATTCGCCTCATAAACATACAATTTCATGATCGTATTCTCCACTATCACGGGTAACCTTGAGAATACGGGGGCGTTCGGAATCCGCGGCTTCTGAATGACCAAGGTATAGCCATCTTTCAGAAGACGATCCAATTGTTCGCGGCTATCCGGTATCTCCTCTTTGATGACGGAAGACGGGAGTTCTCTGATTCGGATCGGTAACCCCACCTCATATTCAAAAGGATCGTCGAGTGCGAGTAAGTCTTCACGGGAATAAATTGTTTTCATAAGGTCTTCCTCTCCTTTTGTTGTGCGGTACCTTAATTCGTCAAGAATCGTCACGGTATATCCTACGTCCGGATCAAGAAAAGCTAGATTAGAGACGATCTTCTTCCCGTTCACTCTAGTAAACATTCCTAGTTTATGAAGGTGTATACTTACTTCTGAAAAATGACTCTGTCATCCCTAAAACTTTACTTGTTCATTCTTCTTCATCAAATGATTGATAAAGTACCCTGTGCCATGAGACTGTACTTTTAATCCAACTTGAATCTTCGATGTTGAGGTAAGTTACCGCTTCTCTCGCTAAGTACTCATGCTCTTGTTCCGTCGTTAAGCCTTTCAACACAAAAGACTTTCCATCACTGTCAGGCGGTTCACCTAAATCAGATCCGACGACAAATCGCTCGTCTGCTTTTAAATCATATACCTTCACTTTATGAGGATAGCTTCCTTTGAAGCCGTGAGCCCGTAAGTACGGCTCTATGATCGTTTTAATCACTTGAATCATCATCTGCCGATTGCCGAGAGTAATACATCCCATGTGTTCTCGCCCTTTCTGAACAGCTGAGGTTATTGCATTGTTGTAACTCAACCCTTTAATTCTTGTTGCATGCGCCACTCCATGAATCCGGTGGTGTGTTCTTCTCGGAAACGAACCCAGTACGTTAAGGTTTGATTCAACTTCTGCCATTCGATGATACATTCCGATTTGAAAACTACATCATCGAGTTGCTCGATTAGCAACCAAGCCTCTGTTAAGGAGGCTACATCTTCTTCTATTTCTCCTAAATACAAATCTTCATCGAGATGATGGAAGGAATACCATAACCCGTATAAATGATGGTCAATCATTCTCTCGATTGCTAACTGCTCCCGCCTTCCCCCACGCGTAATTGCCTCTTGTAAGTAGATGAAACGGTCATCTTCATCAAAAAAGAGACCATACCAGCGATACGGTCGAACGTCATCCGGCAACTCTTTCATCCACTGATTCAAGATAGGTTTTAGAAGGCGTTTTTGTATCGGATGAATCAAAAGGACCGAAACGTCTGACTCTCCTTCACACGTTAACAGCAACCAACTCACAAACGTCCGTTGTCTTTCGAAATCCCACGCATTCGCTTCTTCAATGAATTCGTCGATATGTACTAACCACTCTTTGCGCAAGCCGCGTTCTTTCGCAAGAAGAGCATTATGTAAACGTGGTATCTCAGAAACGATAGGATCTCGTAGTAACTTATTTAGAAGCGACATGTTTCATCTCCTTTTAAAGAGTGCTATTATTCCACTTTCATATTTTGTCTTGTTTTTCGAAGATGAGACCATAATAATACTCCCGTGCTTATCGAAAGAATCGGGAAAAGATACGGGATGTACGATTCCTGCTGATGAATCACGTGCATGAAAAAGTAGCTAATGAAGCAGACACTTCGAAGCCATGTAGGGAGGTAACCTTTACTGAGAAAACCTAAAAACATCAAGAGAATACCCATTCCAAATACTACAGTTGGTAAGACAGAGAAAGGTGTTACTAACTGAAACAGACCTAGTCCTATAAGTAGATAGGCGAACCACGATGTCCGTCGTCGAAACTTCTCGCGTTCCTTTCGTCCAGGTTGCATCCCGTAGATATCATCTTGTCTGTATCCCTCCGCCTGTTTCTCTGCAATCAATTCATTCAGTCTTCGTTTTGCTTGACGCCGAAACGTATACCGTTCTTCGATTGAATCGCTGACATCTTGATCGAGCTTCCATTGCTCGGTGACACCGTGATACATCTGAATCGTTCGACCATCGCGATACATGAACCAGAAATAGGTGATGCCATCCACTTGCTTACTAAGTGTGGCGATCATTTTTTCATCATCCTTAATCTATTAAGTTAATCTTCTTTTATCCATAGCGATAGATACGCTACACATCTGACATTCTATCGACTTGTTTCAAAACGCCCAAATCCTATTAACCTTCTAAATCGGCTAGGACATCTTCCGGATCAAGTTCGATTCCGACAAGCTCTGGTCCCCAGTTCAAACCACAATATAGTCCATCGTCAATCATGTTCGGTAACCAGCCATTAATGAACAAATCCAGATCCAAGCGAATCAAGTGATAGTCCGCCCATTCCTTCATCTGCAATGCTTTCGCCCCTGCTTCCGTCGAAAAGAATAACAGCACGTCCGTTTCCTCTTGATTCGACGGACAATACGCCCAGCCCGACTGTTCAAACTTCGATAGACCATAGACAGCGTCCGTTTCAAGAACTGTCTGTAAGAAGTCTTCTGCTTGTTCCGCACTCTGCTCCATTTGTTGTTCCTTTTCAATGAACGCCATCAACGTTGGTGCTACCGGAAACAGCTCTTGTTCCTCATGATCCCACCAGACGATCGTCTTTGTGTCCGGAAATTGATACCCGAGTTCGTCACCCGTTCCGTCCGCCGCAATCCGCAAGAACCCTTCTGGATACTCTTCTGCATCGGTCAAGTTGACACGAACAAGATCATCCCATGTTCGCTTGATATACTGCTCGTCCTTGATTGGATGAAACTCCCATTCGCCGACGTTGAACTTGTTTTCGCGCTTGTACCGGTTTCGTAGTTCTTTTGGAAGCTCGCAACCGAGTGCTGTCTCTACCTCTTGTAGTCTCTCTTCTGTAACACCAGGTAATCCACTCTGATATATCATTCTGTATGACTCCTTTTATCTTCAATTGAATTATTCGTAGGAATTTAGTACATGATCGATTTGATAATCCGTTGGTAAAATCGCTTGTAGCTGATCGACGTTTTGAAAGGCATCTCCATTCGAAAACCACATGAAACCGAGCGCATCATGTGACGGAAGGATGAACGGTAATCTATCACGTGCATCAATCACATGAGTGTATTTCGCTTCTTTAAAGATCCATTTTCCAGAGGTTTTCAACTCAAACGTGGGGCGAGCGAACGTGATGAGGAACGTTTCACTATAGGCAGCTCGAAAAAAGGACTCTTCTAAGACGAAACGCAGATCGTTCGCATTCAACACTTCGATACAACAGTAAAAACTGGTGCGCCGATGATCGCCTTCGTACCGCGGATGTTCGTGGCATACGAATGGTCGCGATTTTAAACGTTCTAAGAGGTGCATCTCATCTTCTCTAATCTCATCAAAATTAGTCGTGATATATAAAGGAAAATGATTGTAGCGAACTAGCGTGTCATACAATACCTCCTCCGTCAATTCAATCGTAAAGCCACTTACTGTATGGTCATAACACATGATTTCGAAGATAGTTTGCAAGTGACCAAGCACATTGATTTCGGATGTCTGAAGCATACGTTGGATACTCTTCGACTGAAAAAAGTATTCATCGATCGTCAGCTCGTTCATACTGTTCCTCCTATCTGTGTCGTCATTGCTCAATTTTTTCGGTTAAAGTTTTTCCCTTCAGGATAGAGCCCGGTCAAGCGTCTGCCATAATGAACTTTTGCCTGCCCCATCCGAAGCCGTGTCAATCCATACTGTTTCTTAAAATATTCAATGACGGGTTGGACGATCTGAGATGGTTCGAGGACATGAAGGACGAATTCGATGGCTTCCGGACCATAATCATCCTCAACAAAATAACCGTTGCCGATTTGAAAAAGAAATGTATGAAGGTCGTCTTCGATATTTGAACGATGCTCAAAGATGACGTCATATTCTGTATCCTGACAAAAGATTTCGACGACAATCTCATAGTAATCTGCTTCTTGAACGACGGAGTAACCGTCTTTTTCTTTCTCAGCTACGAGCTTCCTAATGTAAGCATCCAGATTGAAAAATCGCGAGAACTTCTGCTCGCTCATTGGTTCTTCTATCCGCTCTCCCATAATGCCGTGAAACGTGTGAAGTGTCCGTCCATCCTTCTCGAATAACCAAAAATGATTCTGACCGTCGATTTGTTTAATGAGTTGCATGCAGTTCCTCCCGTTCTTATAGGTCTGCGAACCATTCTCCATTCAGCTGTCGAATCACCGTATCGCTTGGTAACTGTTGTCGCAGTCGTTTCGCCCAGTCTGTACGAAGATCATACGCGAAGTGTTCTTCGTTCGAGAGGACATAAAGCATTCCACCATCATGACCGACAATCACAACGGTCGTCTCCTCTGGATAAATGAATCGATCTTCTAGGACACGTGTTTTTCGATACGTCGTTTCGACCTCTCGTTGAATTGACAAACGATCGGAATATGAAAACATGAACAGTTCGTTCATTAATGCAGCTGCATAGGCTTGCTCAAGGATGAGTTCGAGCATCTTAGCATCTTCAATCTTGACCGTGAAGTAATGACTCTTTCTTGTCGATGTTCGTTTTCCGCGTAACCATCCGTCCGTTTGTTTTTGCTTAGACAAGACATGTGAAGTGAACGACATTTGATGTTGCGTGAAGAACGCTTTGTTGTCTTTGTCTTCTTCAAAAGCAAAAAAGGTCGTGTAGATCGGAAAACGATTTTGATGATTTAGAAAATCAAATAGGAAGGTTTGAGTTTCGACCGCATTCACTTGTGCTTCCGAATCAAGGTCAATGGCATATGCTTTTTTTAATGGTCCGTCTAGCAATAATGGTCGTTGAATTTCATCTTCAAAAAGATTATCTGTATTCTCACACTCGAGAACGAGGAGTTGTCTTTTAGCGTTCAATGCTTCGATTGCTTCTTCTCCCACGAGCGGATGCCGCTTTAAATTAAGCAACTGCATCTCAGTTTCATGTAACATCTCATTAAATTTCTCAGTACCGTATTGTTCGATGTATGCGACTTCTGAAGCAAAGATCGGTACGAACCAGACCGGTAGTACCGTTTCCGGTTCCCCGAATGCCGCGTCTCCTTTATGGACTTGAAACGATTCTTCAAAGTAGAATGGTGTCGTCACGTATAGAGCAGCGAAGCCGTACTTCGATAACAATCCATCTGGCATCGGTAAATACTCACCTAGATCATAAGCATGTCCAGTCTTCCATGCTTCTAGCGTCAAGCGATAAATCAATTCAATCAAGTCCGACTCAGCATCTTGTTGCATGACGGATAGCATCACTTCTTGATGAACGATAGCACCATTTTCGAATTGTAACGGATGGCGTAACAGTCCAAGTGACGTCATCGTGATAGCATTAGCAAACGGTGCATTTTGAAACTGCAACAATTGAATCGCCTGCTCTTGTAATTCTTCAATCTCTAGATGACCTGTAATTTCACCGCAATGAGCTTCTAAGTGTTCTATGTAATTCATATTTTATATCCTCATTTCAAGACATTAAAAAATGTCATTTTCAAAAAGTATCTTCTACCATATATTATATATTTCATAATACATTTTTGGGATTTTTTATACCTGTTACTTTAATGTTTTATTTAGTTGCACAAGATGGACGCCTTAGTTCGAAAATAAGAACTGCGCTTCATATGAAAGACGATTAGAAAATCGATGAACTGTAAGCATAAAATCCTGTAAAGCGGTATTCCTTACTTAGGTAAAGAATATCGAGACATCTGAAAATGTCAAAAGATGACTCCGGTTCAATACCGAAGCCACCTCATAGTAACGAAAAAGTTAAAACGACTTTTTTAAAGCGTCCATTTGTTAGGCTGTACTCACATGTACCGTTTTCGTTCGAAGAACTTTCCTTCGATCCATGTCCAAATCCGAATTGCTAGGTAAACATCAATTATGCCAATGATTAATGTAACAACAATCATGAAAACACCACTGTATTCAAAAACGAGTAGAGGATGCAAAATTGTAAAAACGACACTCAAAAGAATTGGAATTGTGATACCCATCCAAATAGAATTAAACAATAGTGCCTTCCACATCCAAATCATTCCTTTACTTAGAAATAGATTGTTTAAGTTTAGCATGTGATAAACGGAAAATGTGAAGTATGTGTAGATGCTTTAATAGCACAACCGCTAGAACTCAAAATATGGTTAAAAGAAGATGTGCTACGAATCCTTCAAAGCAATCCATCGAAGAGTTTGAGGAGTTTTTTATTTTTATATTTCTTCGCATAATCAATGACCGTTTTCCCATTGTATCCTGATGATTTGGATCTACTCCGTACTGTAGCAACACTTGAACGACCTTAGCGTGATCCTAACTAACTGCTAACATCAAAATATGCCTTATTTGGATTGAACGGATGTATAGGTACAGGTATTCCTCTTACAGTCCTTCCTCGAAATCTCTATAAATCAAAATCCAATTTAGTTGATATATTCCATTTTGATTACAAATTTAATTTAAAACACTTTTATGTAAGCGTTATCATTATACTGTATACGGTACTTATTCTTTATTTAGGAGTTGAATCGAATGGATACGGTCATCAGTCACTATTCGAAATTCAAATGTCCACGTTGTCGCGAGAAATTCAAGGATGAGATTCTCATTGAAGATTTACATAGTGTAGCGTACGAAGACCGGCGCTTAGGTCTCGAAATCCAGTATGACTTTTCTTCGGAAGTCGCTTGTCCGAACTGCCATCATCAATGGCTCATTGAAGGCAATGTCTGGGAGTATCCTGAAGGCGTCATCGAAGCCATCGAACTATAGTGCGACCAACATGAAACACTTCCCCTTTTTCTTAAGTAAGCTACATATGAAGTGTTGCCTTGATGTACACTATCGGTAATACAGAACGTGTACTTCGGAGGGGTTCGCATTTGAAAAGTAAACTTTTATTTTTACTGCTATTTTCGATCGTCTGTCTAGCAGGGTGTAGCGATTACGATCAAGACGGAAATACGACTAGTGAGAAAGACAAAAAGAAATACGATGCAGCTATCAATCAAGTCTTCAAATCTGAAAACCAGTACTTGAAGCAGCAACAGATCAACCAGCAACTAAAGCGAAACACTGATGAAACGGGCGTCATCGTCTATGAGGATCAAGATTTAATCGAAATCTATTACGACCAATCATCTGAAGGACAAAAAGCCATTTATCAGAAAAAAGGGTCTACTTACACGCGGAAGACGTATTCGAAACAAATCAGCCGTAAAATCGATGCCTCTGAAAAAAAATACCTTGAGAACATTGGAATCAAGTAATTCCAATCCTATAAGGCTGATTTGTTAATTGTCTAAATGGTCGATGACTCTATTATTTAATGGAGTCATCGACCATTTTCGTGTTTTCTTACCCTTCTCTTTCCTTCATCTGTTTTAAGGCACAGTTCAGGGGGTATTTTTTAATATTTAGTTTAAGGTGGGAATTACTGATGGAAAGAACCGCATCAATCATTATTCCTGTATACAATAAGGCGACATATCTCTCAACTTGTATCGCATCGATCCAAGAACTCTTGCTCGATCACTCAACAATCGAAGCGATTTTCGTTGATGACGGTTCGACGGATGAATCGTTATCGATTCTCCACACGGCTGCACAAACGATGGATTTCATTCGCATCATCGAACTTCCTGAAAATACGGGCAGTCCTGCACAACCGCGAAACGTCGGAATTGAAGAAGCGACAGGTACGTACGTCACGATCTTAGATGCTGATGATCGTCTCGACCCAGTCGGATTCCCTCGACTCGTCGCACAAGCCGCTTCGCATGATGCCGATATCGCATTCGGCCAAACGATCAAACATACCAACACGTCGATTGAAAAGGTTGGCCGCTTTGCATCGTTTACGACAGCGAATCAGCTTGTTCCGTATGAAATCGACAAAGTGTTCCGCGCGGTCGGACCTCCGGGGAAAATTCTGAAGCGCTCCGTCTTGCTTGAACATAACATTCGGTTCAGCGCGATGCAGTACGGTGAAGATAAACTCTTCTTCTTTGAAGCCATCTCGAAATGCCAAACGGCTTCGATGAATCCGGCACCGGTCTATCACGTCAATCGTTTCGCGATGAATGATTCGCTCGTCGGACAAACAAGTATTTTCGAAAAGACGACCTTCAATTTACAAGTGCTTGAGAAAACGCTCGAACTTGATATTCCGTCAGTTGCTAAAACCCATGCTTTGAGTCGGTTGATCGAGATGGACTTCCTCTCCCGACTGTTCAACAACAAGCGTTTCCTTGAGCATCCGCAACAACAAACTTTCTTTGATTTATTCGACGAAATGATCATGATCTTTGAACGCCATAATGCAGATCCAGCGGATTTCATTTTCGATGACATCTTTCAAAAACAGTACGCCTTGCTTCAGCAAAAAGATTATGACAGCTTCGTCACTCTCATCACGTTGCTCCTCCAAAAACATAAAGCCCGGCGATATGTATCGGAGAATCGTCTCTATTACCGAATGCCTGCTTCGTTACATCATCTCGGACCTGTCCTTGAGCCATTCTTTGCTTCGTATGCAGGCACGCGTCTCGTTGATGGTCTCTTCTATGAAGTCGTACAATTACTCAAAGACGACATGTCTTCGATCGATCAAGTTCTCTTAATCGCACCCAACGATGAAGCAACGGAAACCGCCGTTCCGTTCCATATCGATGAGAACGAACTGTTCATTCCGACCGAGGCACTCGAACCGCGTTCAGATCCATTCCAATTGATGCTGATCCATGACGACTATCATCCGTTCGTCGTCCGGATGACGTTACCGAGTAGTGTCGACGAAATGCATTTGCATTATCAACAGCTTAAAGTCGAATTTCGTCCCGAGGAACAAAAATCACCGTTACAGAAAATCGACGCGACGAAGTATCATATCGAAGCACCGACGCAAGTCGTCGTACTCGAGAAATCATTGAGCATGGAACGACTGGTTTTATCATTCCACCTGGAGACTCGTCAGCCTTTGCTGACGCAGCGATTCGCTTGATGGAGCACCCGTCCCTCAGACGTCAAATGGGCGAAGCCGCCTTGCATTCGGTGGACCGTTTTTCGGATGGTCTTTTCACGAAAAATTGGCTGATGCTTTTGAATCAGCTAGACGAATAGTTAGTTGACCTCCTCCCCTGTGAGGAGGTTTTTTTGTCTATCCACCAAAGTCCGCATTGTTTTTCAAATTTTAGGATGTTTTAGCTATTGATTATGATAAAATGCTAATGGAAGATAACGCTTTCATTAGTACTTATTTTGTAGGAGGTTTCTCATTTCAATGCTGTTTAAATCTGCTCTCCGGGTGCTCCAATTTGGACATTCCGTACTTCCGAAAAAACAAAAGACACTTAAACGATCGGCATTAAAAGAATCGTTACAGATTCAATCTTCGCCGACAGACTATACACTATCCGGTCAATTGAACGATCCGTTGCTGACGATCACGTCCTTACGTATCCGCGATCGATCGCAAGAGACGGTTCTTGAAGTGCCTAACCAATTGGACGATCATCGCTTCACCTTTCAGCTGTCGCATATAATCGTATCTCAACTGAGTCAACATGTTGCTCAGATGCAAGAAGAGGCGGACGTTCCGACGGTCGAAGAGGACGGTCTCGCTGAGATCGAGTCCGTCGAAGCCGATCAAGATACGCCCTATCCGATTGGTCGTTTTTCGCTCTGGCTAACGTTTACAAAAAAAGTCGAGCATCTCACACCGGAACAATTACAAAAATGGGAATCCGACGGGTTACCGAGCCACGCTACGCTCGACGCGACCGTCTTCACCCGCGAAATTCTGTTAGGGCGCTTTCTTGATACGCAGATTCCTGCGCCTCTCGCGCCATTGATGGATGAGACGTTTAACGAATTCGTCCAGTTGTATACGGATCTAAAAGGCAACCTGCGTCTATTGCTGAATAAAGAACCGCAGATGAAGCCGAAGATTCAAATTGATGCGGTCCGTAATGAGACGAAAGCAACGACGGTCATCAGCGGAAAAGCCTTTACGCGTCATGCGTTCATCAAGACGGGACGGTTGCTCCTTGTTCACCGAGAGAGTGGCGATCAAGTCCCTGTCCCAATCGATTGGTTGTACCAAAACGAGGCAAGTGCGAAAAAGTTCGGATTGTATCGCTATCATTACACGGCAAAGATTCACTGGTCGCACCTCTATCAAGCAGCACAATTGCAAGAAGGGGTTTATGATGCTTTCATCGCGCTCGATTTCTATCACCGATCGGAATCGAAATTACACCGTTTCGGTCGTGCCCGTTATATTACGCGTCAGCTGACACCGGAAGCGTTAGGGAAAGATGAGACGTCGACGATGCATATCATTCCGTACTACACGGTCGGTCACCGGAATCTATCATTTGAGATGACCGAGTTCACGAATGAAAATTACGCCTATCTGAATCATCTGATGACGTTCGCCCCGCTCTACCGGCTGTTTGCCGAGAAGAACACGTGGCTCGTCGGAGAACGTCCATATAAAGCGCAGGACAATGGTTACCACTTCTTCAAATACATGCGCGAGAACTATCCTGAGCGACCGGTCTATTACGTCATTGATCCAGCGTCGAACGAATATGCACAAGTTGCTCCGCTCGGAAACGTCTTGCCGATCAAATCGAAGGAACACATCTATCACTCTTTGATGGCAAAGAAGGTCATCGGGACACACCACGCGGAATACTTGTATCCGCTTCGCTCTGAGCCGTTCAAACGCAAGATGCGGGCAGATCGTGTCTTCATTCAACACGGAGTTCTCGGAACGAAGAACATGAACAATCAATACGGGAAATTCGCTGCTGCCTTCGACACGGATTTGTTCCTTGTCAGCTCGGAGCGGGAAAAGCGACTCGTCACACAAGATATGGGATACGCTGAGCGCGAGGTCAAAATTACTGGCTTGTCTCGCTTTGATGCACTCTTGAAAAATGACGTCCCGGTCAAACGTCAGATGCTCGTCATTCCGACGTGGCGGTCGTGGCTACAGACGCCTCTCCAGTTCTTCGAATCAGAATACTATCAGCAGTACCAAGCGTTCCTATCGAGTGATCGTTTGCATGCGTATGCGAAACAACATCGTCTCGAGATCGTTCTTTGCCTGCATCCAAACATGCAGCAATATTCGAGTCATTTCGAGAACTTACCGATCACGGTCATCCACCAAGGCGAACGTGACGTCCAAGGGTTGTTAAAAGAGAGCCTGTTGCTCGTCACTGACTACTCGAGTGTTGCCTTTGACTTCAGTTTCTTAAAGCGACCGGTTCACTATCTCCAATTCGACCCGAAACGCTTCATCGGTCCACTCGGTTCGTATCTCGACCTCGAGAACGAATTACCAGGTCGGATTTCAAAAACAATCGATGACCTGTTCGAGGATCTCGACGCGACGGCACGCCGTAATTTTGAGATGGCGGACGAATACAAACGACGCGCTGACGTCTTCTTGACGAAAACGGATACGACTTACTCTGATCAGGTCTATCAAACAATCGCTAATTATACGAAACAGACGAGTCTTTTAGAGAAGATTCAGACGAACGAGGCGGCGAACATCCTCTTTAAGGTCTATCGCCGAAGCCGGTTCTACTTCCCGACGATGAAGGCAGGATATCGACTCATGCAACGCGTCTTGCCGGTCGACCCGAAACTCGTTGTCTTCGAGAGTGGGCTCGGTAAACATTACGCGGACAGTCCGCGTTACATTTATGAGGAACTGAAGCAACAAGCACTCGGCTACAAAGTCGTCTGGATTTATAACAAGAAGCTTTATCTCGGAGATCCGAACGCAAAAGTCGTCAAACGCTTATCTCCTGCCTACTTTTATTACATGGCGACGGCGAAGTTTTGGGTCAACAATCAGAACTTCCCGCATTACATGACGCGGCGAAAAGAGACGACCTACATTCAGACATGGCACGGCACACCTTTGAAGAAGATGTTGTTTGACTTAGACGAGATCCATGGACGGGACGAAGGCTATGTCGAGCGTGTAACGAACGCAATCCAGCAATGGAGCGTCCTCTTGTCTCCGAGTCCCTATGCGACGAACATCTTTAGAAGTGCGTTCCAGTACGGGGGACCGGTCGTCGAATCTGGTTATCCGCGAAACGATCTCTTCTTTACGGCGAATAATGCGGCGACAATCGAACGAATCCGGACGCAGCTTCAACTGCCGGAAGACAAGAAAGTCATCTTGTATGCACCGACTTTCCGTGACCATCAGTCGCTTGGTAAAGGGAAGTTCTACTTCGACTATCCGTTTGATTTCGACCGGGTCGCGGAAGCGTTAGGCGATGAGTATGTCTTCTTGATTCGGACGCATGTGCTCGTCACGAAAAAGCCGATGATTCCAGCGCAGCACCGGGAACAGTTCATCGATGTGACGGCCTATCCGGACATTCAAGAACTGTACTTAATCACCGATCTACTGATCACAGACTATTCTTCTGTTTTCTTCGACTTCGCGAACATGAATCGTCCGATGATGTTCTATGCGTACGACCTTGATCTCTACCGCGATACGCTGCGCGGGTTCTACCTGGATTACTACAATGACCTTCCGGGACCGATCTTAGAAACGGAAGAAGCATTGCTTCACGCCTTATCGGACATTCCGCGTCTGACGAAAATGTATCAAGCGCAACTTGATGCATTCCGTGCGACGTATGGTCCGATGGAGGATGGGTTTGCCGCTTCTCGTGTCGTCGATGCGTACTTCAAAACGGATCAAATGATGCGTACTCAAACCCTTGAATTACTTGAACAACCAGACGGCAGTTACTCTGTTTGACCGATGATACGAAAAAACGGCTTGCACCCTTTTCTGGATGCAAGCCGTTTTACATATTTTATTCGTCCGTCGCTAATTTTTCTGCGAGGACCTCGTTGAGCTTTTTCTTAAACATCGGAGCAAAACTTTCCGCATACGTATTCGTCATATGGCTGTTATCGCGATAGATGACGACATTGCCGATAACGGGACGGTACTCGCCTTTGACGTGGAAGTAACGCGTCAAATCCAGCTTATGGAGCGACTGGTTCGTTTTTTCGAATTGTTTCCAATACGCCTCATCCGTTTGATTCGGTTGTGTGTTCATCTGTTTCGTCGTATCAGCGATGCTCGTCGTCTCCAGTGCCTCGAGTACGTTAAAATCGTATCGTGGATTGTCCCGGAGTGCTAGCCCCTCAATCCCATACTCGTCCTTGACGTACTGCATCTGGTCGACCATTTGTTGATGGATGCTGTCTTTTGAAGCATCCGCTGCCGTCACGTGCGAGATAATCAAATCGACATCGGCATCTTTCAAATAGTTCAAGACGTTCTGATTCCAGATCCCTTTTAGCGAGTCCGGTTCATAGCCGGTTGAAAAACGTGTTCCTGACCGCGTCAGGTTGAGTAAACGGATGTCCGTCCCTTTGATTGCTTCATGTAAGGCACCGAACCATTGCTCCGAGTGCGAGCTACCGACGAGTGCGATCGTTGCTTTATACTCCTTCGTCTTCCCGTATTCGCCGACCTTCGCTTCCGTCTTTTGCAGCCCTTGGTTGCTACCATCCGTATGGACGAGGGGTAAGTCATTGAAGACGTTCGCATATGACGGGAATGGGGCTTGCTTCGGTACAGACAGTGCCTGTTCAATTGCTAAGGCACCCGGATATTTATTCTTACTGACGGCTTGTTTCAGCTCTTGTTCTTCCATATAAGCGAATCCGAGTAATGATCCGATTAACAAAACGTTGACCGTCAACAGCGCACCTAATTTCTTGAACGCTGTCCGATTGACGGTCGAAGTCCGGATCGGTTTTTCAATCCATTCCGTCATCAGATACGATAAGCCGATCGACGAGACGATGATCAATGTGCCGACGAGCAGACTAGGTGTTTGTTGGACGTTGTAGCGATAGAACTCAAGCAGTACCCAGTGCCAGAGATAAATCCCGAAGGCAATCCCCCCAAGTTTGACCATTGGTTTAGATCCGAGGAATCGTTTTAATCCGAACCGTGTCTCTTGCGTCCCTGATAACACGATCATCAAGGCGCATGTCATCGGCCATAGTGCGATATAGCCAGGGAACATTCGCGAGACATTGAACAGAACACCAGTCGTTAGCAAGCCAAGCAGACCGATCCAACCGATGATCGTCGCTACCCACTTCGAGATACGAATCGCGGATAAGTTCACGCATAACAAGCTGCCTAAGGCGAATTCCCAGACCCGTGTCGGCGTAATGAAATACGCCCATGGCTGATTGACTTCAGTCAGATAGATCGAGTACGAAAGTGACGTGACGAACAAGAATCCAAGGAGACCATTGAGGACGGCTTTAACTGATCGAATCTGATATTTGTTCATCATCCATAAGATGAACGAAAACAAAACGAACCAAATCATATAAAACTGCCACTGGATCGATAGCGCCCAAAAATGTTCGACGGGTGACTTCATTTGCGTCGCGTCCAAGTAGTCAGTACTTGAGACAGCGAGTTGCCAGTTTTGATAAAAGAACATCGAGGCGACGACTTCACGAATCGTTTTACCGAGAATCGATGCTGGTAATAAAAACGTGCTTAATACCAAGACGACTCCTAAGATGAATAAAACCGATGGCAACAGTCGTTTCAGCAACTTTGTCACATACGGAAGGAACTTGAACTCTCCTGTCCGGTTGATCGTCGAGATGATTGATGTCGTGATTAAAAAACCCGAGATGACGAAGAAGACATCGACACCACCTGAGACACGATTGAACCAAATGTGATACATTGCGACGAGTAAGGCAGCTACCGTGCGTAGCCCTTCGATTTCTGGACGAAACCGGCTTTCAATATCAATCCGTTTCTGACCAGATACTTTCCATTCTTGCATGCTTCTATGTCCCTCCATCTACTTCTACACCTACGAAACCTGATGATTGCAGCGCATTTCTTGTACAGTTCGATATGTACTCACCATTTCGAGAAAACGTTTCCATTCACTATGATAGAACATATTTCAAAAAATACAATGCCAATGAACTATATTGCCGTAAGAAACTTGGAAAATATGTAAAAGAAGTGCATCGGGTGCAAATTACATTAGAAATCGATGCAAGTAGTCGTCAAAAATCCGTCGCATGACTTTCGGTGTGTTCTCGATATAGATCCGCATCTGTTCGACGTTTGCTTCGACAGCACCCTCGTTCTTCTCTTCTGTCGGAAAATCGGAGATGCCTTTGATGATGATACATTCGACAGCATTTTTCTGACAGATGTACGCGACAGCCCCCGCCTCCGTATCGGCAATCGTCAGACCGTTATCTCGCAGTTCGAGATAGTCTCGCCACATGACGACAGCGCGATCAGCCGTTCCGATCGTTCCGAGATGAAAGTCGTTGCCATATTTTGAGACGTCGAGATTGACGACGAATGACGGTTTAATGAGTGGTTCAATCTCTTTGACCGTACAATCATATTGAACAGCGCAATCTGGCACGATGATATCGAGTATGTCGTACCTCGGATCGATGCCGGCACATGTTCCGGCAATGATGACCTTCGTCAAGGGAAAACGGAGGATCATATATTGGTTCGCACCGATGCCATTTACTTTTCGAACGCCTGTGCTATAAAACAAGAGCGTTTCCCCATTCATCTCGCGCGTAAAGTATTCACCATACGGATAAGTGATTCTTTCCTCAGGCGAGACATGAAAATACGCAATCGTCGCGTCAAACTCCCATGTGGTGGCGATGCTGATTCCAATCATCCTTCCATACTCCTTTCGAGCATCCGCTAAAGACCGCTCTTTTTTTCATCTAATCGAATTGATGATGTGTACGATAAGTTATATTCCTTGTGTTTAAAAGAAAATTCGCTTAAATTAGTACCTAGTACTAAAACCAAGTATAACATCTTTTTACAGGGAGGAACCATTTATGACTGCATATCATGCTCGAGTAACAGCAATCGGCTCTTACGTTCCAAATCAAATCATGACGAACCATGATTTAGAGAAACTAGTAGAAACAAATGATGAATGGATAGTGCAACGAACAGGCATCAAAGAACGAAGAATCGCGGGTCAGACTGAATCGACAAGTGATCTTGCCTATCAAGCAGCCATGAATTTAAAACAGCGTTACAATACAGAATTTCAAGATGTTGATATGATCATCATCTGTACGATGACACCCGATTTTAAGACACCAAGTACTGCATCATTGGTACAAGCAAAACTCGGTATCAATCATGCGGGTGTAATTGATTTGAACGCCGCATGTGCAGGATTTACATACGGATTACACCTGGCGAACGGGTTAATTTCATCTGGTCTTCATAAAAAAATTCTCGTCATCGGAGCAGAAACACTCTCTAACATCACTGACTATGCCGATCGAAACACATGCATTTTATTTGGAGATGGTAGTGGAGCGGTTCTTGTGGAACGCGATGAAGTCCAGTCTGACTTTATTTCATTCTACTTGAACTCGGAAGGGGAAAAAGGAGCCAGTCTCTATTGCTCGAACTTGTCAAATCACTTGTTCGAAGATCCTATCATTCCCACTAATAAACTCATCCAAAATGGACGCGAAGTTTACAAGTGGGCGGTCAGCACGGTTCCACGTGGAATGAAACAAGTAGTGGATCAGGCATCGATGACTTTGGATCAAATCGATTGGTTCATTCCGCACAGTGCAAACCTACGCATGATTCAATCGATTTGTGAAAAAAGCAATGTTCCTTTTGATAAAGCGCTTTACAGTCTCAGCCATTTCGGAAATACCTCCGCTGCCTCCATTCCCTTATCTTTAGATATAGGTGTTACCGAAGGGAAAATCAAAACGGGTGACTTGCTTCTATTATATGGATTCGGTGGCGGTTTGACACAAGCTGGATTACTAATGAAATGGAGTCTGTGATTCATACAAGGAGGAAGTACAGATGCACCGTACATCCTCCTTGTTTTTAATTCTGATGATGGACAAGCGTGGTAATATCCAGCCATTCATAGGCTTCATCTTTAACCGTGACATTCCCAAAACGACTCTGGCGATGATCTATGTATTTACCTCCGAGTCGTTTGTAAAATGCTCGTCCCGGCTCATTCTTTTTCATCACCCAAACCAGCATCGAGGAGACCTCTGCTTTCAGGAAATGAGCAGCGATAGTCTCCATCAATTTTTTGCCGATCCCTAAGCCGTGCGCTTCAGGTAATATATAGAGGGCAGATAACTCGCCTATCCGTACTCCATCATCAGCATGAATCTGAGCTGCTGCGAATCCCACTGTGATTCCCTGTTCGTTCAATACCACATATAGGAACGTATCTTGTGAGGAATCGTTCAAAAACTGTGTCCATTTTTGTTCAGCTCGTTGAACCGAGAGTTGTGTCAAATATACATCAGGTACTAAACCGGCGTATGTCGTCCTTCACGTATCAACGTAAATTTTTGCTATTACCTTCATGTCTTTGGACGTGGCTAAACGTATATTCAAGAATTTCATCTCCCTAGCATCGGTAGCTCATAGTACTACCATTATTTTCTCATTCACCTATCTTAGTCCCAAACCCGCACACGCTCAATGTCTGCTGTTCTCAAATAATCGAGTAGCTGTCCTGTATGCACTGCTTCATGATAAGCAATTCGTAACAGCATATCACCAAGCGAACGGACATAACCTGATTCGGAACGATCAATCTGGACCGTCGCTAAATCTGATTCCGGTAGTCGCCCGACATATGTCATGAATTCCTCCCGATAGACCTCCGCAAAGTCTAGCTCCTCTTGCACGGATACGAAGTCACGCCCTTCAAACGGAGACTCATACGACGATAGACTGCCTCCATTTTGTAAGGCTAAGTAATAATAATACTCGCTATCTAACACATGACGAATCATTTCCAAACACGTCATGGCGTTCTCATCCGGTTTCCAGTTCAGCTTATCTTCAGGAATCGAGCACCAGACTTTGATGCTTCTTCTTCTCACTTCATTTAAATTCCATACCATCCAATCTTTTGCGTTCATGATGTATCCTTCCTTTCGATGACGAATAAGTGTTCTCCTATCTCTATTTTGACAAAGCGATTTGAAAGTCCTTTTAAAAATAAAAACAGGAAGCCTCCGCAGATGTTTCCTGTTGTCGTCAATCGCTCACTTATTTTCTTCCTCAGACAATGCATCAATCTCTTTTTGTCTTAAAATCTCCGCAATCTGATGGTGGTCATTATCAAGTGCTGCACCACGTGCTGTCTGCCCGTCTTCATTTCGATGGAGTGGATCGGCTCCATAAGAGAGAAGTAAACGGACAATCCGTTCATAACCGTAAGCACTCGCTAATGCAAGGACTGCCGTATCGCCATCCGCGACGTTTTCCGCTTCGATGTCAGCCCCTGCCTTTAGAAGCACTTTGACCGCTTTCGGATGATTATTCCCAACTGCCAGATACAGCGGTGTGAATCCGTCTAATCCGATAACATCAACCTCTGCTCCCGCTTCAAGTAACAGTTTGACTTTTTTAGCCTTGCCTTCTTGCGCTGCGTAATGTAGCGGCGTCACCCCAGCTCCATCATCGGTCCGTTGATGTAACAACTCCACATTCTGCGCTAGTTTCCGTAAGACTTTTTTATTGCCGGATCGCCCCGCTACTAAGTGAAGCGCTGAGAAGCCGTACTCATTTAAATCATGATGGGCACCCCGTTTGATCAACAGCAACGCAATGTCCGTCTTTTGATCATACAGCGCAATATGCAGCGGTGACATCCCGTCTTGATTTGGAAGATTCACATCCGCTCCATGATCGAGCAACAATTCGACGATCCGTAGGTACCCTTCCTGAATCGCCCAATGAAGCGCCGCAAATCCTTCTTCATCCAGTTCATTCAGATCGTCACCACGTTCGATGCAGCGCATTACTTGTTTTCGTTTGCCCAAAAAAGCAGCATCTTGGATGAATCGTTTCGTCATGTCCGTTCGCCCCTCACCTGTTCCATTGTCCTCCTCATTTTACAACAAGAACCTGTTATAATGCGCGAAAACCATCCTACTTGAGGATGGTTTCGACGATTATTCAGCAGGGTTAGACTCATCGCTTATCAGTCGTTCGACCAAAAACACGAATATAATAGCTGATAGGATTCCAACTACGCCTGGTAAGACCGAAACGATGGAGTCATTGAAAAAGGATGTTGGAATGAGAAATTTGAGGATCCACCTCACACTATTGAGAAATGCAAGGGATATTAATAAAATTAAGAAGACCGTCGATTTCTCGACACCTGCAAAAAATGGACGTCCTGCGCTATTCGCTTTCTTTATACCTAGCCAAGATAACATTTTCATCTTCTCCGTTCTGAAAAAATCAAAATCGTTTGGCTATTCAAAACAAGATCTGATTACTATTCTGTGACTTTATTGCCAAGTCGATAAGTTTAAATCAAACAAAATTGCTACCGCTTGCTGGTGCTCATTTAAAAATAAGAATTGATAATTACGTGTATCCAAAAATAATGATTTCGTTTTACTTGATATTGGTACATTTAAATATAACTTTTGATGGATATGCATCACCTGATTCGAATCTAATTGAAAGTTAATCTTTACGACTTCAGGAGATTTTTTCAAAACAAACTTACTCAGTACATCTTGATTCATATTTGCAGCAAAACTAAACGTCGGTTGATGTTTCAGGTGTTTGAATACTGTATACAGCCTTTTCGATAATTTCATCTTCATTAGCAAATCTACTTGATCGCCATTCGAAAACGTTATGTTTAATGCTGATCTCGAGACCTCTTTGCCATTGATTTCAGTTACAACCTCATCCAGTGACTCAGACTTTTGCTTCAGATTTTTAGCTATACCGACTGCTCGTTCATTCTTCAAGTGAGATGTTATTCCGATTAACATACAAATCACTAAAAGACTAAGTAGTAACACATATCTTTTTTTACGTAACAATGTCGTGTCTCCTATAGTTTATATGTTTGTATAACTATCTTATTTACTACATTAGCCTAACATTTTTACTTCTCATCATGATTACCATCTCAACGAATCAAGTAAAAGAAATTATCAAATAAATAGCCATTCCATCTCTTTTATCAGAGGAAGTCCATAATTGCGAAATGAACTGACTAGAAAAAACCACCCTGCATCATGTCAGGGTGGTTCGTCATTTAAATATCTAGTGTCTTGATGAAAGCTTTCAGCTCGTCACGCATCTCTGCATCTTTCAACGCATATTCGATCGTCGTCTTGACGAAACCGAGTTTCTCTCCGACGTCATAACGGTTACCCTCGAAATCATACGCATAGACTTGGCTATCCGCATTCAATCGCTCAATCGCATCCGTTAATTGAATCTCACCGCCTGCCCCTTCTCCTTGATTCGCTAGATAATCAAAGATATCCGGTGTCAGCACGTAACGTCCCATGATCGCGAGGTTCGATGGTGCTTTGCCCGGAGCCGGTTTTTCGACGAATTTCTTCACGTCATACAGTCGTCCGTTTTGCGAGACAGGATCGATGATGCCGTAACGATGCGTATCTTCGGGACGGACTTCTTGTACACCGATGACTGATTTTTCCGTCTGCTCGTAGACGTCCATCAATTGTTTGATTGCGGGATCATCCGACTCGACGATATCGTCCCCGAGTAAGACTGCGAACGGTTCGTTCCCGATGAATTGTTTTGCCGTCAAAATGGCGTGACCGAGACCTTTTTGTTCTTTTTGGCGGACATAGAAGATGTTCGCGAGGTTCGTCGAGAATTGAACCTTCTCGAGTAATTCCGTCTTCCCAGAGTTCTCGAGCGTGATCTCGAGTTCTTTTTGGTTATCGAAATGATCTTCGATGGCCCGTTTGTGTTTACCTGTGACGATGATGATATCTTCGATGCCGGCTTTTGCCGCTTCTTCGACGATATACTGGATCGTCGGTTTATCGAGAATCGGTAACATTTCTTTTGGCATTGCTTTTGTCGCAGGCAAGAAACGTGTCCCGAGTCCTGCTGCTGGGATAATGGCTTTCGTGATTTTCATCATAACGTTCATCCTCTTCATCGTTCAAGTAGTAGGTTTAGTTGCTTAATTCTTCTAGTAATCGTCCGTAGTTCTTTACAGCCGTCTCGAGGTACAGCGATGGCTTCGTCTCGACGCGCGCAAATGGTCGTTCGACGAGTTGCACCATCGCGGCAGCAAAAGCTTCCATGTCGTTCGCTGGAACGAGGTAGCCGTTCTCGCCGTGGGCGATGATTTCGCGTGGTCCGTATTTGACGTCATAAGAAATGACCGGACAGCCGACATTGATACTTTCCATGACCGTCAGTCCAAATCCTTCAAATTCGCTCGTCAACAGTGAGGCTTTCGATTCCCGGAACACTTCTGCCGGATTCGACGTGAAGCCGTGGATTTCAATATCGTCCTGTAAGCCGAGTTCCTCGATCAAACTCTCCATCATCGCCAGTTGCCCTTGTTCGTCCATGCCGTAGAGCACAAGCTTCGTCGCGTGACCGGATTGTTTGAAGATCGCATAACTCTTGATCAAATGATCCATCTGTTTTTGCAAACCGAATCGACCGATGAAACAGAATTGATCCTTGACCTGGTCACGTCGTTGCGTTTGTTCTGGGACGATGAAATGCGGAATGATGGAAATCTTCTCTTCCGGGATGTTATACCGTTCCAGGATGTCTTCTTTTTGGTGATTCGTCAGACTGATGAAACGTGTCACTTTATCAGATTCCGAGAACATCGTCGTATATGATCCTTTGACGGTCGTACCATCCAAGTGTGAGTTATGGATGACCATGACCCGTTTGACATCTGCTTTGATGTTGAGAATCGAGCGGTCCAGTAAACGCGCATCGACGAACAAGACATCACCGTCTTTAAACAATCGATTGAAGTAATACTCAAATAATTCCTTCTCTTTTTTGAACGCTTTGTACATTCTGCCGTTGCGGTATAACTGAATCAAGATGAGCTTCGGGCGCGCCATTTCATTGTAGAACTTCTTACAATAGACATTGCCTTCCGAATCATATAGCTCTTCCATCATCTTTCCATGATGGACCGGCGAATAGATCGTCTTCCGGTGCAATTGACCGTAGACGTTATATTCCCAGCGCTCGACTTTTTTACGGGAAGCGTTCGTCATGAAATCCTCGAATTCGACGACTTGCGTTTCAGGGTAATATTTACGGTAGAGGACATACTCATCTTCCTCATCATAATAACGAACGGCGTCACTGTTTTTTTTCTCGACGCTTTTCAATCCTTCGATTTCGCGCTCCGTTTCTTTGATGATCGGTTTGTTACGAAAACGAGTCGTTGGAATACTTAACAATTTGTAATCTGATAGCCAATCGTAGATATTTTCAAATTGTACTTTCGGACCGACCTTCTCTTCTGTTCGGAACAATTCGTAGACTTCCATGTAGTTGGCATTGTAGTTCGTCGTAACGATTGTTGAATCCGCGCCAAGTTCTTGTTCCATGAGCGCGATTCGACTCAATAACGACTTCGTTCTACCACCGTGTTTTGGTGGTAATGTCGATGTTACCGTATACAGCATCTGTCATTACTCCCCTTCACCCTTCAAGATTGATCCCTGTTTTTTTCTGTGAGTTCAACCTCTATATATAGCCGACTTTGCTTTTTCATAAACCTCTTGCGATACTAGTCGCATTTACCAATACAGTTTCTACTTATCTCCTTTTTTACGAACAAAGTCAATCGGTTTTGCATTATATCCAATCATTGTCATGGTTCTGCAACCAATGATCTGTCGAAGATACGGTAACGTCTGTCTTTTCCCAATATCCTTCAGCCAGTAGACTATACTGCATTGGTTTCCAATCAATCTACATCTTTGCAGAAATCGGAAGATATTGTATGGTAAGTGATGTTGTTTAAGAACGACTGAATCAGAGTATGAAAGGAAGCCATGCACCAATGAAAATCACTTGTCGTGATCATACGTTTTTGATCGAGAATCTTCCGCACCAAAGCCTACAGTTATCGATCAATGAACAACTGATACCACTCCAAAAAATAGAGACAGCCTTTGTGCTATCGATTGATACATTGCTCGTTATCTTCAAAAAAAAGAATCATCCTATTAAATTCGTCGATGAATCCGGTACACCGATCTCGTTCAAACATCTTTCGGAGCCACTAGTCATCGCACCAAATAGCTACATCAAACAAGGGAAACATTCCTATTTCATTTTCATCGACCAAGATGATGAGCTCAGTCTGATCTATAACAAAAAACCGTCCATCATGAATTTTTATGATCAAGACGTCCTATTTGAGGGCATCACTCGTCAAGACGACGTCCTTCTATTGAAGTTTTCGTTTCACTCGAAGTATTTCGAAGTGGAACAGCCGAGTTGTTTCATTAAATTCAGACATCTGGAACAAAAAATCGCCCTGCCGATTAATCGCTTCAGCGTCACACCAGTTGATGCTCGTCGCTTCAAGACAGAGGTCGAAGCCGTGATCGAACCAGAACTTGTCAATCAATTGCTTGGTGACCAGTATGACTACGAAACCCTTAATGTAAACATCTACGACCTATTGTTCGGATTTTCGATTCGTGAGATGCCGATTTCTGGTTTTACACCTCGGATTCGCCACTTTAAAAATCACCCAGAACTCTTGAACGATGAGCACTGGTTGCCGTTTAATGAGCAATACGATGTGCTGGTCCGCCCCTATTCAACCGTGTCGGAACGTCTTGCGATGCGTCTAATCCCGGTGCCGGTCGAGACTGTCGAGTATTACGCAGACCCTCACCCGTTACTTGGACTGGATCCAAATAAGAAGACGATTATCTGTTTTGAATATCCGGATAAAGCACAAGATAATGGGATGATTTTCTTCAAGTACCTTGTTGACCAGCACCGGAAACAGTTCAACATCTACTACATCATCAGTCGGTCGAGTCCGGATTTTAAAATTCTTGCCGGATATGAGAATCATATCGTGTTCTATAAATCTCCGGAGAATATCGAGGTCGTTCAGGCTGCGGACGTTTTATGTCATACGCATTCATCGAGTTATGCCTTACCGTTTGCTACCTATCATATGGAAGCACTGATTCAAACGAAACAAAAGCTGTTCTTGCAACACGGTGTCATCGGGTCAAAAGATGTCAGTCATCTTTATGGAAAAAAGATGCCGCATCCATTTACCGACTTATTCGTCGTATCCTCGGAGCGGGAGAAACAGCTCATCGCCCGCGATTACGGTTTTCATCCTGACGAAATCATCGTGACAGGTCTTGCCCGATTCGATCAATTGATCACGGAACGATCACGTTGGCTCAAGCGATATAAGAATCGGAAAAAGCTCTTGATCATGCCGACGTGGCGACCGAAACTTGATACGTATCCAGACGAACAGTTCATGGAAAGTGACTATTATCAAGAGTTTCAAGCCTTGATCACGGACGAACGGTTGAAAGGCTTAGTGATGGACAACAAGGTTGAAGTCTCGTTCTACCTTCATCGCAATTTCCAAAAATTCAGCTACTTGTTCCACTCGGACTTCGTCGATGTCATCAGTCAGGATGCGTTCACAGTCAAGGAGCTACTTGAAAATCATCATGTGTTGATTACCGATTATTCGAGTGTCGGTCTCGATTTTTCCTTGATGCACAAAAAGGTCATCTACTACCGCCCACCTGTCTTAGTTGGCGAAGATAACGCCGGCGAATCGACGGATTTGTTACCAGGAGACGTCATCGAAACAAGAGACGCCTTGATGGAATCACTACGCGAATCGAAAATGCCTAAAAAATTCAAACGTCATCTCAGTCACATCTATGCGTTTGACGATACAAAGGCGAGTAAGCGGATTTTCGAAGCGATGCAACATCATTTTCAGCTATAACAAATGGGTCTGACTCAAAAAAATGGCGCGTCTTTTCACGCCCTTTCCTCAGGCGAGACACAAGCCAGTTTTCCTGCTTCATTTAAGCAGGAAAGCGGGCCTTGTTTGTCTCTGACAGCGCATAATGCGCTTTTTCCTGTAGGAGTGGCGTGTGACGCGTCATTTTTACGAGAAAAGGGTGGCAGATCATCATTCTGCCACCCTTTTCTTTGTAGAGACCAACTTTTGAGTCAGCTCTTTTTTTCATTGACGAAATTCCAATGAGACCCCGTCGGCAATCTGGGAGGACTGTTTTAACAACTCCCGCTTGACTGGATCAATCCAGTAATACTGAACACGTTCATCAAACGCAACGTGAACGCAAAGCGTCTCTACGTGTTCGCCTGATTCGGTCGTCAATCGATCGTGCCGCAAGGGTCGCACCTGAATCGGTACCGCAAGTCCTGAAACGGCACTAAAGCCACTAAACGAAAACGTCAAATCAACGATTAGTGGTAATGCTCGCAATAACAATTCGATTGAAAACAGATCAACACTTTCGGTATGAATCGGTAGGACAGACTGCTCATTGCCTCGCGTAATTACGACTGCATCCGCTCGATACAACGCATGCACGGTTTGAACGCCATCTTGGTACTCGACGAATTCGAGTGGCGTATAGTCTTCTGCATCAATCGTCAGGCGGATCGTTCGATTGCCGATTTTTTCTGACACCAATTCTTGCTCCCGTACCAGGATGGATTGATGTGATATCTTTTCTAACCGAATCGTTTCGTAAGTCTGTCCAATCTGAACCGCTTCTCCTTTTTCTATTCAGTAGACCTGTTTTTCGTCTTGTCCCTCGATGAGGGGATAGGTCATCCCTTTTATATTCATATCTCATTCTCCCTTCCTAAGATTCCGTTGACAGCCAACCGATGAACTGCTGCTTTTCAGACTTGCTCCGGCGTTTTCGCTGTCGTATCAATCGGACAGACCGGAAACTGTTTATACCATTTCTCTTCAAGTGCCCAGAGCGGTTCGTGCTGTGCAAAAGATTGACGAGTTCTTGTATGATCAGCGTCCCGACGCGTTTGTAAGAGATGGTCTGGTGCATGTAAATAAATAATCAGGTCGGATCGACACCTTCTTAATGCCTCTAGTTCCGTCTTTAAACGGAATTCCATATCCCAGTCATGCCCATGTACCAACGGATAATGAAGCGTATAAAATTCAAGATCTTCCGGAACACGATCTAATACGATGTGTCGGTCCGGAAAATGACAAAACCGTTCGATTTCCGCCTGAATGAACAAGCGCTGATTCTCAACGAATCCGTCTTCGGTACGAATGTCTAATCCGAGCTCTTTTCGTTTTAGAACGATCGGATATGGATTTTCATAATAGACATGCAACTCCGGGTAAGCGTCTTCAAGCACATGCGCAAGCGTCGTCTTCCCGGAAGCCATTGCGCCTTGAATCGAGATGATGGTTCTCATGAATGGCGTTCCTCCTACTTGTATATACTTTAAGTATTAAAAAAATATGCGCTGAGGTCTGGATGACTGATCAATTCCTCTAAACGACTTTGTTCAGCATCCGGTACTTGCTCAAGCGTCCTAAGAATCGCCATGAGTCGTAACCAGTCTGCAAGGTTCGATAGCTGGATTGACGAAACAGCTTGATAGCGGTCGAGGTATTCTAGACAGACGTATCGTCGCATCTCGTCCGGCACTACTGTTCCACCTGCTGTCCGTAGCAAGAGCAACGTCCGGGCGAAATCCGCGATTGGTGGACCTGTCGTCGCATCATGCCAATCAATGACGACGAACGTTTTATCTGCTGTCACGAGGATGTTCTGAAAATGAAAGTCTCCGTGAAGCAATCCTTGCTGTTGGGGAATGTGAAGCTTCTCTAAACATCGTTCCGCCTTCAAGCGCAACGCAGATGGCAGATGATGCACTTTTTGTTGGATGACATCGTGCCATTCAGGTGCTACACGCGATTGTTGCTGATGAATCCGTTGATGTAATGACGCGAAGGCGTTAAGAAAGTCCGTTATTCGGGAGGGTTCAAACAACTCTAACAATTCGTTGCCGTCGATCCGTTGCATCTCAATGAACGGCGAATCTTCTAATTCAACGGCATATACATTTGGCGTCGGGACAACCGTCCGCTCGAGTTCTTCAAGCATACGAAATTCCTGTATGATTCGTTGTTTTTCAATCGATTCATGGAAGTATTTGCGTACTCGCTCGTCAGACATCGTCATTACGATAGCGGTAGATCCACATTGTTGATTTCTCGTCATCAATTGGGCACCTTTCAAATCATCATAGAGTTATTATTCATTTCAAAAATGCCTACTCCGATAAGGAACAGGCATTGTAAAGACTTCCAACTGTCATACTTTTGGACTGATGATAATTTGAACATCATTTTTGAAATTCATTAATTCTATCGATAATTGTTCATTTTCATATAAACTAGTTTCATTCGCCTTAATTCGTTTAATGACCGTAACAAGGTCAACTTCTTGCTTCAAACCATCACAGATCATCTCTAATGATTTAACGGTTTGTTCTGAAGCTGTGCTAAACTCTTCACCGTCTACATCGATCGTCAAATAAATATTGTGAAGAGAGTCCTCGTTTTTTAAGTCCTTTGATTTGTATTCAAACTGAACTGGACCATCATTTTGTTTCAAACCATTTTGTATCGGTTCGAACTCTTTGAAAAACGCATATTGCGCGATCTGGTTCTCGAATGCTTGAAGAGTGACCGAAAAATGATCAGGTGTTTCCATTGCCTTTTTCTCTGCAGCTGTTTCTTGCGATTTTGGTGCATCTTCTTCAGGAGAACCTGTAATACCATAAGGAGTACATCCTCCGATTAGAAGAAAGCTACATAAAAACATAAGTTTAACGTTACGCAATTAATTCGCCCCCTTCCATTTGGTAAACGATATCGCATAACGCCTCGATGTGACGTTCATCATGACTCGTTAACAAAATTGTCGTACCTGATTTTTTGAATTCAAGAAGAATCTCTTGAATGTTTTGAACAGAAGCACGGTCCAATCCATTAAATGGTTCATCTAGGACTAAAATTTTCGGCTTTTCCATGATTGCTTGAGCGATTCGTAATTTTTGTTTCATGCCTAACGAGAAGCTTTTCACTTTTTTATCTTTATCCTGCAATAATCCAACCTTTTCAAGCGTTTGTAGAATCGTTTCATCATCAATCTTATTGTTGATGTTTGCTAAGACCTTTAAGTTATCCCAAGCAGAAATGTAGTGGATGAATGGTGGGTGTTCAATGATGATTCCAGCGTCTTTGATGTACTTATTCCCAAATTCAATAGGTGAATCCTTAACTATGATTTTTCCACTGTTGATATTCGTAAATCCACAAATTGCTTTCAACAACATCGTTTTACCAGACCCGTTATGTCCAACAAAACCAACGCACGATTGTTCTTCGATCGATATGCTGATATCCTTTAAAATCTGAGTATTTTTAATCGACTTATTTACGTTTTGAATTTGAATCATCCGAGGCACCTACTCTATTTTGTATTTGGTTTTATAAACAGCTGTAAATGATAAAACAACTAATGTTAATCCAGTGACTATTCCTGTACTGAAATAGTGATCCTGACCAATAAAGACGATACTTGAATTTGGAAAAGATACATTTATGACGAACACAGTAAAAAGCGCTAATAATACGCCTACTATCGCAATAATTTCATCCCACTTTATATAGAGAAATAAAAGGAGGATGGTTAACGCGCTAGATATAAAAATAGCTGCTATCGAAAAAAAAGTAATCTTTATTAAAATTTCTGTATTACTTGTGATCGCTGAGAGATTATTTTGAAATAGCCAACCCAACATACTAATCGCGTAAACGATTACAAAAACTGTGATTCGAGATAAAAAGCCCTGTAGCATATAGAGGAGGGCTTTCAACTTATGATTAGAGCGTACATAAATAAATTGAAAATATGTTTTTTTTAAAGCTAAAAAAGGATAGCTCCCTACAAAAATGACGCATAAAAAAAATAAGAATGGACCTATGTAATGGAAAGGAGAATTTCCTTCCATATACTCTAATTGGCTAAAATTAAGATTAATGAAAATGCGATCAAATATCTCAAGATAGCCTAAATCGATTTGACGATCAGACGAAAAAACTTGTATCGCTTTGAATCCTTGTTTGTAATTTAAATAACTGATGATGATTGCCAACATACTGATAATCGTCATTTGTTTAAAAGCATATCTGTTAGTCATATCATTATTTTCCTATTCTTCATATTGTCGAACTGTCTTATTTACACCATAAACCAATAAACCAATTGCAATAATCAATAGTCCAAGAAGAGGATAAAACGTCTCAACTGTTGAACGAGTCGTATTATAAGCAACAAAACTAGAAAATATAGTCAGCCATGAGCTCCCTGTCAAAAAGCCAATTTTTCCGTAAACAAAATAAATGGCTAATACCGCTAGAATCACCTTGTATTCCCGATCGAAAATTAAGACGAGCGCTGCAGACAATAAACTAAAAACAAAAGCAAGTGAGAGATAAATGGTTGAGGCCATGAAGAGGAAAAATAGGTAGGGATGATTAGCATAAAAATTTACTGGTAATGCAGATGCAAAGCCTCCAATATCGTTTAGTCCCCGATAAACAAAGACAGCACCAATCGAATAATAAATAATGAATACTCCTGTTACCGTCGCAGTAGAGAGAAGAACATATTGAATGACATCTCGATAGATCGTCTTCTTAAATGATGAATAGCGATGGCGTCCCATTGCATATGTACTTCTTTTTTCAGCATATAATCCTAATGTGACTAAAACAAAAAATGCTGGTAGGAAATTAATTAGATAGAACATCGATGAGTCGACAAACCGTTCCCATGTCGCAATGGACATCAAAAAGTTTGATTGAATTTCACTTTTTGTTCCAACCAAATCTTTTGCATTGTAATCCATCGTCATGATGTCAACAAAATTACTAGCGAAAGCCCATGAAACGGTTAAAGCCATGAATAAAGAAATAATTGTGATGAAAACAAATCTACTTTTGATTTTAAGCGCTGTAATCAACATCCTCACCCCCAATATAATGGTATTACATGTATCATTATTCCATATATAAAAATAACTATCCATAATTTATTTTATGTTAATTTTCGAATCATTAGTTCCATTTCCAATATTATTTTCTTTTGATTATCTAATTCTTTTTGATCCAGTAACTGTTCTGCTGCCAGTCTGCCAAGCATTACAACCGGTTGTCGGATCGTTGTTATTTCAAGCGCTCTGGCAATTGGGACATCATCAAACCCCGTAATCGGGATATCCTCTGGCACCCGAATGCCATCCTTGCGAAATTGATGGATGAGACCTGCTGCGATTTCGTCATTGCCGACGATGATGGCATCTGGGAAGTCTATCGTTAGAAGCTGACCTGCCAGTGCTTGTCCGTCTTCAAAAGAGTAGCACCGACCTGAGTACCATTGAATTTCATGAAGGAGCTAGACGCCTTGAGATATTGATCGAACGTCTTCCGTCTGACTCTTCCGACTCCGCTATCTGGATTTCCAAGACAGAGACCGACTGTTTTTGCTCCTCGTTATTCAACATGTTGTAGCAACATCGTGATTGCTTTTCCATGATTAAAAGAGATTGACGGCACGATACCCTGATGGTCTTCGCAGGCAACGACTGGTCCAAGCGTCCGCATCGTTTTAAGTAACTGCGGCTGACTGATGGCGCCAATGATCAATCCGTCAACCCGCTTATCGCGAAGGTATTGCATACTCGCTTCTTCTTTTGCTGGATCGTGTTCCGTCTGGATGACAAGGAGTGTGTGGATTCGTTCCATGCACACTTGACCGATCCCCTCGATTAATTGATGAAAAACGGATGACCGACACGCGGCACGAGGACACCAATCGTATTCGTCTTACCGCGTGAGAGGTTGATCGCATTTCCGTTCGGACTATATTCCAGTCGCTCCATCACGTCTAAGATGATCCGTCGCTTTTTTTTGATACATGCTTATGACCGTTTAAGACACGGGATACCGTCGACTTCGAGACGCCCGCTTGTTTAGCGATGTCCGAGATGTTCGCTATGCTGTTCCTCCTTCGTTTGTTCCCATCGTTCTAAGTCGTTTAATGCCTTCGCTACACCGTCCTCGTCATGATCACTGGTGAGGTATGTCGCTCTGCTTTTGACAGACGCTTCAGCGTTTCCCATGACTTCTAAGTTATAGGCACCTGAACGTGTCACGGAACAGATCTTCAGCTGAAGGAGTTGTTGCTCGAGGTGTTCGAGTCGCCATCTGTCAGGTGAGACGAACATGAATTTGATAACATCCAGTTGATCGATTGCGATTTCGTCAACTTCCTCAACACCGTATTGCGTTAATTGAGCCTGAATCGCTTCTTGAAACGCACGATCTCCGCCTTGAAGAGCAGCAAGCGAAAACTGCGGTAACAGGATGTTGTCTTGAAGATAAATATGTATGAATACGTTTGTAGATCGTACGATCTCCCAAATCGTTCGACTGCTAGAACGGTTCAAAAAACACCGTCTACCTTGTCCTACCTCGACCTCTGCCCCATTCGCACCAATGACCGGACAATCCAGTCCGTGTTGCGCTAGAATCCGTCGCGCATCAAAGGCAGCATGCCCGGAGACGATGATGACGACATCTCCTCGTTCCTGCCGTTTCTTGATGGCTGCCTGATTGGCATCCGAAATCCCGTGTTCCTTATTCAATAACGTTCCATCTAAATCAATCGCAAAGCATCGCATTGCGTTTCCTCCTTTTCGTGTCCTCTTGATGCTACAGGCTGAAACGCGTCCCAGTGCAACAAAAAATCTTGAATGAACAGTTCATTCAAGACTTTTACTTTACCCTTTGCTTCAAATGGAGTCGTGATGCGCTGTTCGTTGCTTTTGACCATACTCCATCAAAATCGGTCGTTCCGGTGGATTGAGGTTTTCTGGTAGCTGATCGATAGCGAAAAAGCGTAATTCTGCGACTTCTGACGGATCCAGAACGATTTCACCCGTATACGCCGTACACAGAAATGCCGTGATCACATTATAGACTTCATCCCCATGCGGATACTTATAGTAAAACGCATCACCCGAATAGACGTTCAATAATTCGAGCTGTTCTGCTTCAAGACCGGTTTCTTCCCTTAATTCTCGTTTTGCTGTCTCTACGAGCGTCTCCCCGATCTCAAGCGCTCCACCAGCGAGTCCCCAGCAACCGTTATCTTGCCGAAGTTGTAATAAGACTTCTTGTTTATCGTTGACGACGATGACACACGCTCCTGCCATGACGAGCGGTCGTGTGCCGACGAGTTTGCGTAATTCTGTAATGTATCCCATGTCATTCAGTCCTTTTCCATTTAAATCACTCTCGTTCGGACGCGCATCCGTTTGAGCCCCGTCAATAGGAGACAAAACAAGATGATGTCCGAAACGAACAGTACGAACGTATGTATCGTAAAGAGGGAACGGAAATCGATTACGGCAACATTCTGCTGCACCTCAATCCAACTACTTAGTATGATTCCACTGATTGCAAATAAGATGAGTACGCCGACCTGTCGACGTGTCAGCGAGACATACGTCAAAACGCGCATGCCTTCACGGATCACGAATGGTAGGAGAACGAGGAGTGCTGCGACCGGTAAGATGACCGGGTCACCGCCTTGCTGAATCGGCATTGAGCGGGTCAAATAGCCAAACAGAAAAAAGAAACCACATACGAACAACAATAATCCGAACGCGATACTCGCATTCACCGCTTTGTTCATCTTACTTCCCTCACTTTTTAGAATAATGAATTATGAAGAAACGGTACTTTGATGCCATACGCCCGCTGCGTCAAGCCGGACTCGATGACTGCCGTCGAGTTCCATCTCGATCGGACTGACCTTCGCCGTCTTCGGTGAGAACAACCATGTGCGTCCTTCTGGGACGAGCAAGATATGCGTTCCATCCGCGACCGGTCCGAGGAAGTTGAGTGACGCGCCATTGAGCGGACGTTCCCGTCGCTCGACAACGCCGATTTCTGCTAACTGCTCACCCACTTCAAGCACGTCTTTTACCGTCAGACTCATCTCACCGATTCCGAGAATGTCGGATACATCAAACGTCAGTTTCGCTTTAGATGGATTGATTTGATGCCGCGCGATCAGTTCCAAGACATTTTCATCTGGATCATAAAAATAGCAGGAATGCGAATCCGTGAAGTCAAAATAAATCTCATCCTGTCCGTCTTCGATCAAGAGTGGTGTCCGCTCTACGAGCCACGCTTTACCTTGTTGGAAGACGTTTTCCGGAATGTTGAACGCCATATGGTACTGCGTATCAACATCGTCCGTCTGTTGATATGTCAGCTGATCGGTACCGATTTGCATCGTAAACGACTCATTCGTTTCCGAGACGAGCGGAAATCCGATCTGGTTTATGTAAAAAGCCTTCATCGCCGGTAGATGGCGTGTCACAAGAATGGTTTTTGAAATGTTCAAGCTGATGACCTTCCTTCATTTGCAGTAAAATTTATCAAAAAGTGATGTGCTTTATTTTACCACTAATGGTAAAATCATGACGATATAAAAGTCTGATTTTTCAGATATTTTTATGCATGAGAGGATGTTTAGATGAAATTACTAATCGCTCAACCGAAACGCGAGACCGGGCTCGCACAATTCGAACGCGAGATTGCCGCTTATCCTGAAGTCGATCTGATCGTCTATCCGGAAGGATACTGCACGATCGCAGAACTCGATCGCGTACAACATCTTGCCAAACAATTCAGGACAGCCGTTGTCCTAGGTTACAAAGATACGACGAATCTCGATCGCGCCGTCATTATTGATGCGACTGGTACAATTCTTCTTGATCGCGCAAAAACACCAGAAGCTGGACCGCTTTATACACCATCAACAGCAAACGACGGGTCGTTCCGCTATGGATACGTCCTCTGCCGTGAAATCTTCTTAGGAAAAGACGGACTACGCGAGGAATCCGGACTTGATCTCATCTTTAACCCGATTGGCGTCGGCATGTTCAGCGAGGAACAGTACGTTGAGTGATCCGGTGAAGCGCGTATCATCAGTCAGGCGCAACGAGCACTCATGATCGGAACGAGTCATGCCGATGGTTCGTACCGCAACTGTGGTTTTTCGATTCCGATTGCCTTCATCTATGACGAGACCGGTGAACCGTTGCTGTTGTCTCATAACGATACCCGGACACGTCTGTTTGATACGGTCACGCGTCACGTCGAAGTCGTCGGTACACCCTCTTTATCGTAAACGAACACACGCTTCTTCTGACTGGAAGAAGCGTGCCATTCCTTCAGGAGGTGCTCTTATGTCTCAAACAGGTCGTGCGTCATTCTTTTGGAAACGATACTTCTATGTCTTCTTTCCTTTGTTCATCTTCGGCGTTAGTCACGAATCATACCTGGTCGATAATCCGTTAGCTAACCTTGAGGACATCGGCGAGTTCGTCTTCTTCTTTTGCCTTTATCTGTTTAATTTTGCCGTTCTTGCCGCTTTTTTGACGAATCTGTGGTGGTTCTTCCTTCCGACAAAACCCGCTCATGCCGAAACCAATTTTTGATAAGAAACGAGTGTCGCCCGTTCATTGAGCGGTTGACTGACACCGGTCAATCAATAGCCCATCTTCTCATAGAAATAACAGTTACGTGTCTCTTCGCGAATCGTCCGCAGTTCCCATATCGTTGCAGTCGGATAAGCTGCTTCAACGAGCTGTAATGCGCGTTGGGCGATCCCTTCACCTTGACGGGCTGGATCTAAGAACATCGGACTGATCGCGTAGCGACTCGGTGCTTTCGCAACGACACAAATCCCGCCGACGACGACATCGTCGACGATGATTTGATGAAACGTACTACTTGGATGCGTGATCCGGTGAATGACACGATCGATCGATTCGTTCGCCGGATTCGTTGCAAAATCCTGATACCGCTCGAGCGTCTCTGAAAACGCCTCGAGTTGAAGCGTGTGAAGCTTCGGAGCGTCTGTAAAAGACGCTACCTTTAATTGAATATCCACTGAACCTCTTCCTCTCTTACCGGAACCATTTCCAAAATGGCGTGCCTTGCGCGACGATCAAGTAGTCGAGCCATCGCTCGAAGCCAAACGGCATTGCGTCTTCTTCCCATTCCTCGAAATTAAGAAATTCCCCACTCCAGATCCGATTTCCTGCCGGGCGATTCATCTCGTAGACGATCCACTCCCCGTCTGGTCCTGCACCGATCGCTAAGAAGTTTTCGGGACATTCCCACATCTCGCTATACGTCAGGCAATCCTCGATCGAAAAGAGTTCGAATCCATCGTTGTAGGATAACGTTTCGTGCTGAAACAGCTTCGCCCCGTTATGTTGACGCAAGAACGCCTGATAGTCGTCTGCCGTCCAGTCAGGTAACAGCGCGAGCTGTTCGTCCGTTGCTCCTCGGTTAAAGATGAAACGTTCTCGGGCAACATATCCTTCTTCTTTTTGGACCTCTAACAAACCGTCGACGAGTCGACCTTTTAATGCTTCTAATGCAATCATGCTCTTCTCCTTAACAATATTCTTTCGTTGGTGTGAACGAGACACCGACATCGTGTCCGCCTAGCTGAACATCCCCTGCTCCCTGTAGCGGTTCAGTTCGCACGGAGGATAAGGCAAGGTGTTTGAATAACAAAGGCTCAAACGTCTCGACGATCGGTTGGAACGTCGCATCGACCGACAAGACGAGATCGATTCGGGCGTCCCGCGATAACGCTTGTGCCTTTCGTTCAGATTGGATATAGCGGACGAGCTCCCGCATCCAGCGTTCCTGCTCCAGTGCTTCCGTGATCCGCGTATCGAGCGTCACGGTGAGTCCACCATTCGTCGTAGCAGCAAAGCCCGTCTTGACGATTGGTTCGACGATGACGTCCGCTTGACGCACTTCGACTTCATCGCCTGATGCGGTCTGATAGATCAATCTTCCGGTCTCGAGCAAGTCGGAAGTCTCCTGTGCAGACAATTGTTGTAGCCATTGGTGGATCGCGTTCGCTTGCTGTGCGAATTTCGCTCCGGCTACGCGGAAGTTCAGTTTAAGACGGAACTGTGTCGTCGCTTGCGTCGTCGGGACGATTTGGACGTCTTTTACATTCAGTTCCTCTTGGATGATTGCCGTATAGTCCGCCCACGAAAAGGTTTCGCTCGATTGGACGCTTAAGCTAGCAAGCGGTTGTTTTACTTTTAAGGCGTGCGTATTACGTACTTGTCGTCCTAACTCGACGACAGAGACAACCTGTGCCATTTCGTATTCCAGATCAGGTCGGAGCATCGATTGATCGGCAACCGGATAATCCGCTACATGTACGCTCATTCCTGTTAATCGCTGATAGACATCATCAGCAAGGTACGGCGTGAACGGAGCGAGTAGTCGTGCCGTCGTCGAAAGTGCGAAGTGGAGCGTCGTGTACGCGGCTTGTTTCTCTTCCGACCAGTCAGCTTGCCAGAAACGTTCCCGAGAACGGCGGATGTACCAGTTACTGATCTCATCGACGAGTTGCGCAAGACTCCGCGCTGCTTGAGTCAATTGATAATCGTCCATCGCATCCGTCACGTCTTGCGTCGTCTGTTGGACTCGCGAGAGCAACCATTCGTCGAGACGCGTCCGTTTTTGCGGACGTGAGCTATCAAATCCGTCTAGCTCAGCATACGTCAGATAAAACTGGACGGCATGATCCAGCGTATCGACTAGTTTTGATTTTGCTTCTTGGACGATCCGCTCGGCAAACCGTTTCGCACTCCACGGACTGCTGTCGACGAGTAGCGCCCAGCGTAAGCTATCAGCACCATATGCTTCGATCAATGCCACCGGATCGAGGGCATTCCCACGACTCTTCGACATCTTCTGCCCGTTCTCATCGAGGACATGACCGAGTGCGAGGACACGCTTATAGGCAGGCTGTCCCGTGAAGAGTGTCGAGATCGCTTGCAAGCTGTAGAACCAGCCCCTCGTCTGATCGATGCCTTCGATGACGACATCGGCTGGATAGCGGTTAAGCGTCTGCGTCCGTGACGGATAATGCTGCTGTGCGAACGGCATCGCTCCGCTATCAAACCAGACATCGATGACTTCTGGTGTCCGGTGCATCACTCCCTGACACGTCGGACACGAGACCGATAACGCATCGACGTATGGTTTATGCAACTCGACAGATTCCGTCGATGTCGTCGTCCGGCGTAACAGGTCAGCCTTGTTTTTTGGAACGAACGTCGTGTCACACGCTTCACACTCCCAGACGTTCAGTGGTGTGCCCCAGTAGCGATTACGACTGATGTTCCAGTCGACGAGTTGCTCAAGGAACTTCCCGAACCGCCCTTCCTTGACGTGGTCGGGATACCATGTCACAGACGCATTGTTCGCAAGGAGTTGTTCCTTGACGGCTGTCGTCTCAATGAACCAGTTGTCTTGTGCGTAATAGAGCAGTGGCGAGTCACATCGCCAACAATGCGGATAGCTGTGCGTATAGCGTTTTTTCGCAAACAAGCGTCCCCGTTCAGCGAGCAGCTGGATGATTGCAACGTCTGACTCCTTGACGAATCGACCAACGAGTGGTGGAACGGCGTCCGTGTAACACCCAGCAGCATCGACGACATTAACGAATGACAGACCGTTTTCCCGGACGACCCGGTAATCTTCTTCCCCGTACGCTGGAGCAAGGTGGACAAGTCCGGTTCCGCTCGTCGCTTGGACGAAGGACGCCCCGACGACCGTGTGACCGTTCTCTGGCGTCACGAAATCAAACGGTGGTTCATAACGCAAGCCGACGAGTTCCGCACCAAGCTGTTCGGATACGACCTCGACGGATTCTGAGAACAGTTCAGCGACTAACGCTTTTGCGACAATGAATCGCTCTCCTTCAAACGCTACCGTGACGTACGTCAATTCCGGATGAACCGCCACCGCGACGTTTGCCGGTAACGTCCAAGGTGTCGTCGTCCACGCAAGTAGAAACGTCTGCTCCATACCGACGATCGGAAGTTTGACCGTCGCCGATAAGTCCGTCACGTCCTGATAGCCTTGCGCGACTTCATGGGAACTGAGGGACGTCTGACAGCTCGGACAATACGGTGATACACGATGTCCCTTCGTCAACCAGCCTTTGTCATGGATCGTCCCAAGGATATGCCAGACGCTTTCGATATAATCATCCTCCATCGTCACGTAAGGGTCATCCATGTCGACCCAGTAGCCGAGTTTTTCCGTGAAGGAACGCCACTGTGTTTCATAGGAGAAGACACTTTCCTTACAGCGTGCGATGAATGCTTCAACACCATAGTCTTCGATCGCTTGTTTGCCGGAGATGCCGAGTTGTTTCTCGACACCGAGTTCGACCGGTAGTCCATGCGTATCCCAGCCAGCTTTTCGCTCGACCCGAAAGCCTTGCATCGTCTTATAGCGGGCGACGGTATCCTTGACGGTTCGTCCGAGTGCATGGCCGACGTGTGGTAAACCGTTCGCAGTCGGCGGTCCTTCGTAGAATACGAATTCCGCTTCCGTGCGTTGCTCAATCGATCGTGCGAAGACCTGGTCTTGTTTCCATCTGTTTCGGACACGCGCTTCGCGTTGTTGTACGGTTTCTGCTTGGTTTTGTGACGTCATCACTTGTTCGCTCCTTTGTCAGTAACTAAAAGAATACAAAAAAAGTCCGCCCCCTTTGACAGGGACGGACTTCACCGCGATACCACCCATATTCCGTCGAGAATACTCGTTCTCGACAGCACTTAGTTGCACACTATCATGCGCATTCCATGTAACGGTGGACACCCGGTCACGCTTACTGAATGGTTCAGCGTGACTTCTCAGAGAGGATCTTCATGATTGATCTGGCTACCGGTTCTCAGCAATCCCGGTTTTCTGTAAGGCAGAGGGACAATCATTACTTTTTCTCGTCAACGAAATGATATGCTCTTGTTGTGGAGAATCTTACCATATGCCTTAAACACTGCACAATAACTTTTTACATTTTCTTGCAAAGGAGTTTTTTGAATGTTACATACTTTCCCAACGCTTAAAACGGATCGTCTCGTCTTACGCGAAGTGTTACCCGAAGATGCTACGAGTGTCCTAGCCTATTTATCAGACGAACACGTCGTCAAACAGATGGGACTCGCCGCCTTTCAATCAGAAGCAGACGCGCTTGAAGAGATTGACTGGTATGCCTCGATTCGTCGCGATGGAACGGGTATCCGGTTCGGGATCGCATTACAAGAAGACGATGTCATCATCGGCAGTTGCGGTTTCTTGAATCAAGCGGAACGCCATCAGCGGGCAGAACTTGGGTTTGAGTTGAGCCCTGCCTATCAGGGACAAGGCATCGCGAAGGAAGCAGCGCTTGCGGTCATCGAATATGGCTTTACAGAACTTTCGCTCAACCGGATCGAAGCACTTGTCCTACCAGCAAACACCGCTTCGCAACGATTGCTTGAACGGCTCGGATTCCAACGTGAAGGGTTGCTTCGTCAATATGAGAAAACGCGTGGACAATTCGATGATTTGTATATGTACTCGATATTGCGAAGTGATTGGTTTCAAATTTAATCTATAAAAACATTCCCTTCATTTCAAAATGATTGAAATCTAAAAAGATGATATTGGAATATACTGTTAGGTGTAAGAAATCATTTTTGTCATTTAAGGGGGAACCATCTTGAAGAAATGGATCGCAGCAGGTCTTGTATCATCATTAGCATTCGGTGTCATGCAGACATCAATCGTTGAAGCAAGTTCAACTTCAAAAGAAGTGGCTAAACTGAAAAAGGAAAAAGCAGCACTCCAAAAACAACTAGCCGACGAAAAGAAAAAAACAAAGAAGTCGGAAAACGCCTATAAGACGTTACAAGGACAGCACACGAGCCTCTCAAAGTCTTATAAATCACTTGATACTAAGTACAAGAATCTTCAAATCGAGAACGAAGGGAACAAAAAGAAGATCAAAGAGCTTTCGACTGGGTATCGCCTTCTCGCATCTTCAAAATCACTTGTCACAGACGGAGCAGTCGTAACTGGTAAGTACAAAAATACAGAAAGTTTGTTGATGCTTGGTAAAACGCCATACGTACCATTACAATTGTTAGCAGACCTTTCAGGATTACCTCTAATCGAGACTTCCACCGCTTATGAAGTCGGAACACCACTTTCAGGTACATCACTTTCATCGATCCATATCGCCTCTTCATCGTTTGAATCGATTGAAAAAAATCAATCCATTTTAGCGAATGGTAAACTAAATAATCAAAACGTAATCTTATCAGGGTTCTTCAATGATGAATATGCTACTTTTAGTCTTGATCGAAAATATAAAAAATTATCTGGTCAACTATCCCTTTTGACTGAACAAGCTTTGACAAAAAGTTCGAGTGACTTGAAATATGCAAGTCCAGAAGATGAAATGACACTTGTATTCTCCGACAATAACGGAAAAGAACTCGGTCGCTATGATGTTGTATATGGCGCGGATGAAATAGACTTTGATATTGATGTCACGGGTGTGGCGAATCTTCGTGTAACTGCAGAAGGAAACAGTACAGTTACTACATTGATTTCACCTGTACTGACAAAATAATAAAAAAATACCTAGAAGAGATTATTAGTCATCTCATCTAGGTATTTTTTTCATCATTTATGCAATTCTTTGATTCGTTTGTGGGTATCAGTTATTTCTTCTTTAAACAGATAGACATGAGGATTGCCCTCAAAAAAACAAGATAAATTCATAATAAGCAACATCTAGTGGAGCAAGCTCAATCGCTTTTCGTGCATGATGCAGCAGGCACATTCCATATAATATAGTAGATGTACCATCAGTAGTGACATCATTATTGTTGTTCTTCCATGCTTTACTCCTTTCCGTTCCAAACCACTTCATCGATAGGAACGTGCTTTCATAAACTCAATGATTGGTAGTGTAACTAAAGCAATCGCGAACAAAACGATCAATAACAGATTCGCTGATTCACGTAAAAAGTAATCGAGACAGATGAATCCAAAAATCAGGACAATCAGGATTTTGTAGCTAACGAGGCCGCTTTCCGTCGTAATCTTTTTGCCGAGCTCATCTTCTGGCACAGGACGCTCGTCTTCTCCTGATCGTGCCCACGTAAAATACGAGAAGAACATGATCAATAGAATCGCCAATTGAACAATCGAGAAGAACGTTACATTGTTTTCGATGATCATACTAATGATGGTAAGACTCGCCACTATCACGAGCGTTACTAAAAATAAACCCGTTTTTTTCTTAGACATCCCATTCCTCCTGTTCTGAAATGAACAGATGATCGACTTGTGTCTGCAAGACTTTGGCGATATTAAACGCTAATTTTGACACTCCCACGGCTAAAGCCGCAAGCCCACACCTTTGGTGAGGGTGGGATTCTCAAGTGCTTGGCGGACTCAATCCATTTCTGCTTCGTCCGAGCCTTGAGGTAGGGGTGTGCCATCACCCCTCCTGAGACAGACCGTATAGGTTCTCAGGCTGATGGACTGTTACCATCCATCACAGGTGCGTATCGAATGTTCATCGCACCGACGGCGTCCCGATGTCCTTTAAACCCACAGGCACACGTGTAGACCCTATCCCTCACCTTGTTCCTGACGGAACAGGATGGGCAGGTCTGACTCGTGTAGGCGGGGTTCACATACTCAACCTTGATGCCCGACAAGGCGGCTTTGTATTCGATGAAGGACGCGAGACGATAGAACGACCATGAGTGGAGGTTCTGGTTGTTTTTACGGCTTGTTCTTGCCGTCTGTCGGATGTTCGCCAAGAGTTCGAGGCGAATGACAGAGATTTTCTTCTGTCTTGCAAAATCGACGATGGCTCGGCTGACCTTGTGGTCCTTGTCCCGCATCCACCGCTGTTCATTCTGATTGCGTCGTTTGATAGCCTTCGGCTTCTTCTTTTTGCCGAGTGCCTTCCGTTCCGCACGGAACTTGCGTTTCATATACTTGTTCTTACGACCGTTCCCGAAGAAACGGGTCGTGTCGTCATCGGTGACGGCGACCGCCGGCACTTTCAGTCCGAGGTCAACCCCCATCACCCGCACCCCCGTCCGAGGGACGGTCGGTACATGGACGGAAATCTGAGCGATCCACTTCCTTCCCTTCTTCGTGACCCTGAGCGTCCCGAGTTTGTTGGCAAGGAGTCGGGTATTCCGATTGTCCTTGTCAACCATGGTAGCACGGAATCGCATCTTCACGGACTTCCCGTCCATCCAAACGGGGAAGGAGATGCTCTCGAAGTCGAAGGAATAGTTCTGATTGTTCCAGACGCAGACCGGCTTTTTGAGGACAGGAATGCGTTTGAAATCCTCTTTCCTCGCCTTCTTGTAGATGCCGACGGCATCTCCTGCGAGTTGGTTCTTCACGGCGCTCGGAAGGGGGGTGTCGATGTCCTTGCTCGACCACCTCTTCCCGTCCTCGGAGGCGACCATGTTCGCCACGACTCGGTTGGCGGTCTGGATATAGGTCTTGCCCATCCTTTTTAGGATGGCATCCTGACGACGCGTGGCATAGATTCGAACTTCTACCGTGACGACTTGACTCATCTTTGACACCTCCTTCATCATAATAATCAACTCCATTATAGATTTACTATAAATGTATTTCATCAGGAAGAACAGTCGGCGACATGCGGTGTCTGAAGACATCCCGTCCCCGAACTCGCTATCATCCCACTTCTAAAGGAGTGAGCTTTCTCGCTCGTACATTCTGTAAAGTCGGATCATACTTGTTGTTTTCAATCGCATTGATTGTCTGCCGACTGACCTGACAGCGGTCAGCCAGTTCTTGTTGCGATAATTTTGCCGCTAGACGCAGTTCCTTGATGTGGTTTCTCACGTTCATTCCTCCACAACGGGTCAAATTCTTTTTAAATCTCTACTGTGATGAACTTCCATTCTCATATCAAAAACTTTTGACATGAGAATCATTAAAAAGACACGCTCTCATGCTCAGAACGTGTCTTATATGATGGCTCAACCTCGTGGTGGAAATGGATCGTGTCCGTAGGAATCTTTTTCGCGAATCTGCCCTTCTTTGTTATGAATGACGAGCTCTGTCTTCTGACTTTTCGCAATGCGACGCCCTTCTGCAATCGCTTCTTTCTGTGTAGCGAATCGTTTGGTTGCTCGAGTCGCACCGGCAGCTTTCACTTGATAGCCACCTTTGGGATGCGGCGTGACATGTTGCTCTCGTTTCATCACGTGACCTCCATTTCCTTAATCTATTTCATCTTCATGAGACTGTTTTGGCGTACGGTTGTCTTTTCACTTGAATTTTTTACTAGCCTATCGGGGAATGCAGTATACTAAAAGAAACGTTTGTTGCCTCGAAAGGAGTTGATATCGTGAATCATTTCGTCTGGCAAATCCGGTTTTTACGTTTTATCGTCTTCGGTATCATCTTCAGTCTGTTCGGTTTAGCTGGACTTGGTATCCCACTTGTCTGGCATGGTATCACGAAAAACTTGTTACTCGAGCGACCTGGCTACAGTGTTCTATTGACCGCATACCTTATCTTCATCCCAACTCTTTTGATTTTATTCCATGCGCTCCGAATCCTTCGATATATGTCGATGACTCCTCCGGCTTTTCCGCTCATCACAGCTTCCATTCAATCGATGAAATTGTCTTTTTATATCGTCGCCATTTTAACGGCATGTCTCTTTCCCGTCTTTTTCTATATTGGTCAGATTGACGACGCACCTGGTCTGATTATCATCGGAATGGGTTTGATTCTTGCTCCGTTGACAATCGGAACGCTACTTGCCTGTATCCAACAATTATTATTACGCTATGTGTTGCCTATGAAATCCTAACGTGAACGACCGAAAAACAAGTGCTCATGATTGTTTTTGTCATTCTAGCCGTTGCTTTTCCTACCTAACACTTTGTTCAATCTCGCTCCTAAGAGCGGGATTTTTTAGTTCGCGTCACATTGATGGCTATCCTGATGTCCCTGTTTCAACAGAATCTTCGATTGGCAACGTAGACATGTCATCAATCGAAATGTAGTTTTTTTTGTGCTGACCGCATGTCTTCGTAATTCATTTTCATATACATGTCTTGCTTTGATTCGATGATCGACTTCACTTTCCATCTCGATCCCTCTTCCCTCAATTTGTATTTTTTCTATTTAATATGTGCCCTGAATCATTCTTGATAAATCCTTTTTTTAGAAAAAATAGTTTGTCTTCCAGCGGTGGTATAAAAAAAATCGTTAAAAGGTCCTGTTTAATATGTATTTTACCAACCGATAAATGAATTATAGATAGAAAATATGAGTTGAGAGGACTAGTTACAAGTGAAGAATACAACCAAAAACCATTCCATCCGAACACGCCTTTTAGTAATGATTAGTTTAATTTTGATTGCCTTTTTTGTTTTTAGTAGTCTGGCCTTATACTTCAATACGAAGCAAACTGCGGTTTCAACGCTTAAAGCGACCGCTGAAAAGGATGCGCTACGCATCAGCAAGACATTCGACACGGCGGCTTATAGCGAATTTCTACAATCGCCTATCACGTCTGAGCAATATGAAACGTTACGAAATGAACTTGATGCATTACGTAAGCAAAACGGACTCCTGTATGCATACACAGCACACATCGACCAAAATAAGGTCCGTTTGCTGATTGACGGTCTCCCTAAGAAAGATGCCGCAAAGATTAATGAACCGGCGAGTGGCGCAAAAGTTACTGACATGAAGGACGTATTAAATGGTGGAACACACGCGACGGACATCATTGATGATCCTGTAAATGGACAGTATATGAGTGTCTACGTTCCGTTAAAGGATGCGTCTGGTCAAATCATCGGCATTCTTGGCGTCGACATCGCTGCGAAGGAAGTCGATGCGCTTACGACGGATCTATTACAACAAAACGCTCCGATTTTCATCGGGTTAATGCTCCTGCTGTTAACGATCACCCTCGTCTTGCTCTACATCGTGCTCGGTCGAAAATTACGTCCGCTCGAGACGTTACAGAAAGTCGCCGCCTTGATTGCCGAGGGACGACTGAATCAGGCGAAACAGACGTTGCGCGATTTGACAATCGCTTCAAAGGACGAAATCTATGCGCTTGCGATCTCGATTCGTGATATGAACGAGATGCTGCGGACGATGATTGTCGACATCAAACAGACGGCCACTCTCGTCTCGACGACGAGTCAATCGATTGATCAAAGTACATCAGAAGTACTCGACGGATCTGAGCAAATCGCTCATACGATGTCGGAAATCGCAACGGGAACTGAAAGTCAGACGCAAGTCACGCTTTCGTTGAATGACGAGATGAATCGGTTCGCAACATTGATTGAGACGACGAATCAGTCTGGTGTTGAAATTCAAGGAACGACGGAGCAGATGGCAACACTGACACGAGTCGGCCGGGAGCAAATGTCTACTTCTGTTGAACAAATGCGTCACATTCATCAGCATGTCACGCAATCTGCTGAACAGATTGATCTACTGAAACAGCAATCATCGGATATCCAAACGCTCGTCGGTATCATCCGCGGAATTTCCGAACAGACGAATCTACTCGCCCTTAATGCCGCGATTGAAGCGGCACGGGCGGGTGAACAAGGGAAAGGATTCGCTGTCGTTGCGACCGAGGTCAAGAATCTTTCGAGCCATGTCGCTAGCAGTGTCAGTGAGATCGCAACGATTGTCACGTCAATCGAAGCCAGTGCGCAGCAGATGCAACACAGCTTTAAGACGACGGTCGAAGCAACAGCAGCCGGTAAGCAGATCGTCCTTGATACGGATACAACGTTCGAACGGTTGACGGATCAAGTCACGCACGTCTCGTCAGCAACACAGCAGATGACGCAACAGATGGAAGACGTCTTGCAGGCAGAGCGATTTATTCGCAATGCCTTGACGGAAATTGCCGCTGTTGCGGAAGAGCATACGGCAAGTAACGAGGAAGTCGCCGCTGCGTCTGAACAGATGATTGCGACGATCACAACGTTGCATACGCTCGTAGGTGATTTAAACGCACGAACGGAACACTTAGAACAAGAAGCCCGTCGCTTCGAGATTTGATATCACATTTGTCATGTTTTGGTTCTCACTTTATACTGGTATGAATATACATATGAAGGAGTCGAACCAGATGTCCCAATATGATGTCATCATCGTCGGTGCTGGATCCATGGGAATGGCTGCCGGTTACTATCTTTCACAAACCAATCAAAAAATCTTACTACTAGACGCCCACAATCCGCCACATGATCAAGCAAGTCATCACGGGGAGACACGGATCATCCGCCATGCCTATGGTGAAGGTGAAGCCTATGTACCGCTCGCGTTAGCTGCGCAAAGCTTATGGTACGAGTTAGAACAGATCAGCGGTCGGAACTTGTTCCTAAACACCGGAGTCTTAAATGCCGGTCAACGCTCGTCCCGTTCGATGCAGACGATCATCAAGAGTGCTGCTGAGCAGTATGATTTGCCGCTCGAGGTCCTGACGGCTGACGAAATGAGAACTCGCTGGTCCGGTTTAACAATGCCCGACGATTATATCGGCTGCTTCGAACCGACGTCTGGTGTATTGAAGTGCGAGGATTGTATTGAAGCGTATCGCGATCTTGCTGTCGCGAACGGTGTCGACATCCGGACGAATGCAACAGTGACGACGCTTACTGCTCATGCCACTGGTGTTGACGTGACGGTTGGATCAGACATCTATTCAGCTGACGCGTTGATCGTCGCAGCCGGGGCTTGGTCTGGTCCGTTGCTCGAACAGACCGGCCTCTCCTTACCGCTGCGCCCGGTCCGCAAGACGTTCGCCTGGTTCGAAGCAGCGGAAGAGGTATTCAACGATGCGGCGTTCCCTGCCTTCGCCTTTGATACACCCGCCGGTTATTATTACGGTTTTCCAAGCATCGCTCAAGCCGGTCTGAAAATCGGACGGCACGATGGTGGTATCCCGGTTGATCCGAATCATCCACGCCGTCCATTTGGTCAAGAAGCCGGTGATCTGGCAGATTTACGACAGTTCACGAACACGTTCATACCTTCGATCGATACCTTATCTCATGGCAAAACATGTCTTTATACGATGACGCCAGATGAGGACTTCATCATCGATCTGCACCCGGACTATCCGCACATCGCGATCGCCGCCGGCTTTTCCGGTCACGGATTCAAGTTCAGCAGCTTAGTCGGAAAAGTCCTTAGTGAACTAGTCATCGAAAAATCGACTCCTGAACCGATTGCACCATTTTCGATTGAGCGATTTACGAAAGTCAGTGAATAAACCTAAAAAGACCGTCAACGAGAATTTCGTTGACGGTCTTTTTAACTTGCATACGTTATTTTTGCTCTGAATTCGACAAGGCTTTATGTTGTGCTTCCGTCGATTTCCACCAGCCGTTGATGAATAAGACAACTCCAACGACTAATGCGATGATTGGAAAGTACATCAAATGATATTCTTCCAGTGCTTCGCCAGCAAATTCCGGTGATAATTCCACATATGCTCGGAATATCTGAACAATGAAAAATAAGAAAAAGCTTGTGATAAGTGCATATGTACCGTATCGATAGTTAGGATCTTTCATAGAAACGCTCCTTTTCCATTTAGTGTCATTGTAGACTATTCTCGATTTAATTGAAATTTCCTTTCTTTTTACATTATCATTTTTAAGAATACCATTAGTAGCATGATATGATAGTTTCAGGAATCTCATCGATGAAGGAGTTAGATGCATCATGAACTTTAATCTATTTAAAAACCATGTCCGTTTTAAGATTGCGCTCGAATTGATTGATCTCGAAGATGGTTTATCAATTATGCAACTGAATCAACGCTTAACGGATGTACCGCAGTCGACCTTATACCGGCAAGTTAATGCGATGATGGACGATCAGTTGTTGAAAGTCGTTGCCGTTCAGCGTGTCGGAAAAGTCGAGGAGAAAATTTATGCCTTGAACACAAGCGGTTATCAAATCAGCGAAGCAGACTGGAACAGTGCGACGTACGACGAAAAAGTGAATTTCGTCTCGTTCTACTTCATGTATGTCTTACAGCAGTACCAAACATACTTCGAACAGACCGTTCAAACGGAAGGTCAGGACCACTCGACGTTCTCAATTGCTAAACTGCAACTGACGGATGAAACCTTTAATGATTTCCAAGAGGAAATGCAGACTTTGCTCGAAAAATATCATCACTTGGAGACGGAAGACCAAGCAAAAGAACGGACTGTCTCGCTCGTCATCTTACCGTAAACACTCTCTGTATTCAGGAGAGTGTTTTTTTATCAGTACATCTTTTATTGACTTTTCTATTTTCATTATTGATAATGGAAATATAAAAGGAGGGTGTTTCATGAATACAGATTTCTCTGCCTTATCACAAATCGACTGGGAACGCTTTTTGCCCCTATTATTGATTTACATCTCCATCAACCTGATTCTACTCAGCTGCGCCTGTATCGATTGGTTTAGACGCAAGAACCGGATCGCGACACCGGCGGTATGGTTAATGGTCATTCTCCTCGTCCAGCCGATTGGCTCGATTCTCTACTTCGTCATCGGAAGGAGGACGACGGCATGATTCAGATTTCCAATCTCCAGCTTTCACTTCAACGACGTTTCATTCTAGACGATATTTCCTTTACGATTCACGAACATGAATGTCTCGGACTGATTGGTCCAAATGGTGCCGGAAAGACGACACTCCTGAAATGTCTAAGCGGCATGATCGAGAGTGATCGTGGTTCCATCACGATGTCTTCCCGTCCGATTCGGCAACAGCAGCGATCGATCGGCTATTTATCACAACAAACCGACTTTAAACCTTGGATGACGTGCGAACAGTCACTGCGTTTCTTCGGTCACTTGTCGGGGCTTGATCGCGCAACGTTAAATAAGCGGATTCCGGACGTTCTACATGAAGTTGGACTCCACGCTCAACAAGCAGAAGTCATCGAACGCTTGTCCGGCGGGATGCGCCAACGTCTTGGGATCGCCCAAGCGATCTTACATGAACCGACATTTCTGATTCTCGATGAACCAGCTTCCGCCCTTGATCCAAGTGGTCGACATGATATCAACCAATTGATCCTCCGCTTAAAGAAACGGATGATGATCATCGTCTCAACGCACCTCTTAGAAGATGCAAAAACGTGTTGCGACCGCTTCCTCGTCATTAAACACGGAAAATTGTTAGGTCCACTCGACAATCAACGCAACGTGGATCAATATCGGATTCAAGTCGAGACGCTTACAGCTGCCCCGTCTTTTTCTGCGACACTATTTCCACGAGTCGAGATTAATCGAATCAACCCGTGCTGCTATCAGTTCTCCGCACAGCAGCCGCTTGACCTCTCACAGTTAGCGACCACTCTGATTCAGCTAGGATGGTCGATTGCTTCGATTGCCTATCAACCGATTGGACTCGAGGAACGGTTCCTCGACATGGTGGCAGACGTATGAAGACCTTTTATACACTGACATGGACCGAGTGGTTGGAAGCATGGAAAGAATGGAAAATCGTCTGGTTACCGCTGTTTTTCATTGCTCTCGGCGTGACGCAACCATTGCTGTTGATGTATATGGATGTCTTGCTCGCACACGTCGGAAACGCGGATGGCATCATCGTTGACCCGAATCGTCCTGCTCCGCAATCACTTGACGTCTTCAGCGCAACGATTCATGGACAGTTCAATCAGCTTGGCTTGATCGTTCTGATCATGAGCTTCATGGGACTGTTAGCGTCAGATCGCCAAACCGGCATGCAGGATTTCATTTTAACGCGTCCCGTTTCTCGGAATGTCTATCTGCTATCGAAATGGTTCAGTCACGGTATGATCAGTTTATTCGGAATTCTAATCGGGGCACTCACGTCCTATTGTCTGACCGTCTATTGGTTCGGATTCCTTTCGCCGATGCTTGCGCTACGCATCATCCTCGATTTTAGTCTTTGGACGTTGTTCGTCGTTAGTCTGACATTACTGATCAGCACCTTCTTGCAACGCGCTGTACCGATTGGCATCCTATCGCTCGTCGTCTCCTTGCTTCTTGTTGTACTTCCTTCTCTAAAGCCAGACGTTCTATTTTTCATGCCTGGTGCGCTTCTGTCAGTTCCATCGAACACATCGTTTTTTTCTTCGTCCCATCTGTTCGGTGTCATTTCTTGTCTCGTTTGGATTGTCCTCACACTCGGCTGGTCGGCACTTCAGTTCCGAAAAACGGCTTACTGATCCGGCTCTACAACAAAAAAGGATAACGGAAGCGTTCAGCAGTCCGTTATCCTTTGTTTGGTTGTGTCTTTCGAATCGTTCGTTGTCTTGGGTGCATGGCAAGCTTCGCTTGACGCATCCGTTCAACGGCAGGATCCGTCGCAGCATCGAACGCCGCTAGACTCGGGTAATGACCGACAAGGCGTCCCTGCTCCAAAATTGCAAAGCTGTCACAGAGTTGCTCGGCAGCTTTAATGTCATGGGTGATGAAGACATATGTTAAGCCGTGTTTTCGCTTTAAATCAGCTAGCAAAGCGAGAATCAATCGTTTATTGACCATGTCGAGACTACTGACCGCTTCGTCTAACACGATCAGGCGTGGTTCGGCAGCAATCGCTCGCGCAATTGCGATCCGCTGGAGTTGCCCGCCACTGAACTGCGCCGGATATTTCGTCAAATCCGTCGCCTTGAGCCCGACTTGTTCGATTAACGTCATTAAGCGTTGTTGCCGCGCATCTCCCTTTAAACGAATGAAGTTATCGAGCGGTTCCGCAATGATATCAGCCGCTGTCAGTTTCGGATTGACGGCAGCAAACGAGTCCTGAAAGACGACTTGGACGTCACCTTGAAACGGACGTTTTGTCGCGTGGCGATCGACACCGTTAAACCAGATCGTTCCGCTCGAGGGACGTTCGAGTCCGAGCAATAGTCGTCCGAGCGTACTTTTCCCGGCACCGCTCGATCCGAGCAACCCGAGACAGCGTCCGGCTTCAAGCGTCAATGAGACTTCGTGTAAGACAATCTGTGCTGGTTGAAACCGGCGCTTGTAGACATGCGAGACTTGATCAATTTGCAGTAGACTCATCCGAACGCCTCCCTTCCGATATGCTGTGCGAGAAGTGACTGCGTATACGGATGCTGCGGTCGATCAAACAATTCAAAGACATCCGCCTGTTCGACGATCCGTCCTTGTTGCATGACGAGGACTTCGTCTGCAAGTTCAGCGATCACACCAAGATCGTGCGAGATGAGTAACATCGCCGTTCCGTAGGTCGCCCGCATCCGTTCAAGTAACTCAAGAACCGTCTTTTGATTGAAGACGTCGAGTGCGGTCGTTGGTTCGTCGGCAATCAGGACGCTCGGGCGAAGGGCGACGGCTAATGCGATCATGATCCGTTGCAACATCCCGCCACTCAGCTCGAACGGATAAGCCTTGAGCAACCGGGCGGCATCCGTTAGATTAACTTCTTCAAGCGCCGTCATCGCTTGCTGTTTCGCTTCACGCTTTGAACAACGTGAATGGGTTTGAATCGTCTCGATCATCTGGTGCCCGATCGAGTAGACCGGTGTGAAGGCACTCATCGGATTTTGCATGATGAATGCGATCTCACCACCCCGAATCGTTCGCACAGCGCGTTCCGATAAGGAAAGGATTGATTTTCCGTTCAGTCGGATATCACCGGTCACGTCTGTTGTTTGCGGATTAAGCAGACGCATCAAAGCGAGACTCGTCACCGTCTTCCCACAACCACTCTCTCCGACGAGACCAAGAATCTGTCCAGCGTGGATCGAGAATGTCACCTCTTCAATCAACGTTATTTGTTGTTTCGTATGGACGGTCAGACCGTCGACAGCTAAGATCGGTTCGATACGGGCACCTCCTCTCATTTCATTGTTTTCGACACACCGAATCGTTCTGCTAACTGTTCTCCTACTAGGTTAAAGCTGATGATGACGAGTATGATCGCGAGTCCTGGATAAATCATCAACTCCGGATTCGTCCGGATGTACGATTTTCCTTCATGAATCATCGCGCCCCACTCGGCTGTCGGTGACTGGACACCAAGCCCGAGGAATGACATCGCCGAGATATCCATGATCGCCCAGCCCATCTCAAGCGTCCCTATGACGAGTAGCGGCGGTAAGATGTTCGGCAGGATGTGCGTCCGAATGATCTTCCATGAAGATGAACCGTTGACGCGAGCAGCGGCGATGAACGCTTCCGTCTTCAACGTCATGACCATTCCGCGGAACATCCGCGCGTAATAAACCCACTGGACGAGCATCAAGGCGATGATGACCTGCTTGAGACCCGGACCAAAGATACCGACGAGACCGAGGACGAGTATCAGACTCGGAAACGCCATTACGCCGTCGCACAGACGCATCAAGAGTTGATCGACCCAACCGCCACGATAGCCGGCAAGTGTTCCGACGAACAATCCGATTGCAAGTGAGGCGATGAAAATCAACACGGCACACCCGAGTGAGATCCGCGCACCATAAATCAAGCGCGACAAGAGGCAGCGTCCGAGCTGGTCGGTTCCGAGTGGATAGGCTGACGAAGGTCCATGAAGCTTTTGCGTCAAGTCGACGAGATTCGGATCATGTGGGGCAATCCACGGTGCAAACAACGCAACGCCTGCCATGCCAATCAAGACGAGGGCACATAGATAAAGTAGCGGTGTGTATCGCGACCGGATCATCGTTGCTGGAAGTGGAGTATTCATACTGCCCCTCCTTTTTTCGCTAATCGTGGATCGAGCACGGCTTGAATGATATCAACGAGCAAACTGCTTCCGATGAAGACGAGTGCCGCGAGAAAGACGTAACCTTGGATGACCGGCATATCCCGATCAAAGATTGCTTCGATGAAGTAGCGACCGAAGCCGGGCCACGAGAAAACGGTCTCGACGATGATCGTTCCCGTCAGCAACTTCCCGAGGTTCATCCCAAGACCGGTGATCATCGGCGGAATCGCCATCCGAAGGACGTGTTTGCCAAGAATCCGTCCTTCCTTTAATCCACGTGTCCGAGCAAACAAGACATACGGTTCATTCAATGCTTCAATCACACTTCCGCGCAGCAAGCGTGTATACAGGGCAATCAATGGAAACGCGAGTGTCAATGCCGGTAAAATCAAGTGCATCACACTTCCTGTCCCGCCGACCGGAAACCAATCAAGCTTTACGGCAAAGAAGAAGATGAACAGATACCCGAGCCAAAACGACGGAATCGAAGCCCCGATGAAGGCGATTCCCCGACTCAGATGGTCAAAGAAGCCATTTTTCTTAATGCCGGCAAGGAACCCGAGTGGAATACTGATGACAAGCGCCAGCAACAGACTCGTCAAAGCCAGTTCGACTGTCGGTGGTAAACGTAACAAGACATCTTCAAGGACCGGTTTACCCGATAGATACGATGTTCCGAAATCAAGCTGCGCCAAGCGGATGACGGCATCGATATATTGTTTATAAAACGGTTGATCGAGTCCGAATTCTGCTCGTTTTGCCGTGAGCAGTTCATCCGTCGGTTGGATATGAGCAGCAGATAGATAGGCCTGTGCCGGATCAACCGGTGACAAATGAATCAACCCTGTCAGAATCAAGACAGCCAGTAACAAGATCGGGATGACGGATAATATGCGTTTGACGAGGAAGACCCCCATGTCATCCCTCCTTTACTTGATGCCGATACGTGCGAATGGACTCTCGTCTCGGTTCGCTGGGAACTGGAAGTTCGTCACGTCCGATTGATAGATCGCCATCTTCTTCAAGTACGAGATTGGAATCAATGCCCCTTGATCTTGGAGTGATGGCAGAATGTCGGCGTACATCTTCTGACGCTTCGTCTCGTCTGTCGTCTTCAAGACATCTTTGATCTCTTGTAACAGTTGTTCTTTATTCGGATAAGCCGAAATCGCTTCTTTGAAGCCGAAGCCATCCGTATCAATCAAGTTCACGAACGTATGCGGATCATACGGTGCACCGAAGTTACTGTAGAAGTTGATATCAAATCGATTGTCCTTAAAGCGCTGGACTTGATCCGGCAGTTCGACGGCTTCCGTCTTCAGCTCGACGCCAATTTTCGACCATTCCGACTGGAGTGTCTCGGCCATCGCCTTTTGGACCTGCTCGGCCGCATCATACATCATCCCGATTTGCAGCGGTTGACCGTCTTTGACGCGAACCTTCTCACCTTTCGGAAGTTTCCAGCCTGCTTCGTCAAGAAGACGATTCGCTTCCTTGACGTCATAATCCCGTTGCTGCACTTTCAAGTTCGATGTGTACGGCATGTTCGGTGGCAACAAGTAATCAGCCGGTGCTTCTAATCCCGACGTGATCCCTTCAACGAGGGCGGCTTTATCGAACCCGTGCTGGAGCGCCTGGCGGACGCGTTCGTCAGACAGACGTTTATTTTTCGTGTTCAAGACGAGGAGACGCGTCGCGACTGGTTCAGACATCTGCGTTTTGTACGACTTATCCGTCTTCAACTGGTTGAAGGCATCGATGCTGATCGCCCCTTCCCCGTAAATCAGATCAACTTGTCCTTTTTCGAGTGCTAAGACACGTGTCTCCGCATCCGGGATGATGTCGACCTTGATGTGATTGATGTTCGGCTTCGGTCCCCAGTAGTTCTTGTTGACCTTAAACGTCGCGTACTGATCCGGTTTGTATTCGTCGAGCATCCATGGACCTGTCCCGACTTCCTTTTTGACACCTTTCGATGTATCGCCGTTCTCCGGGAATCCAGCCTCTCCGAGGAAACGTACCGGACGGACGACCGCGAGTTCCTGAATCGTCGGGTAATACGCTTCGGATAATGTCAGACGGAATGTCTTCGCATCAACCGCTTCCGTCTTCTCGATTTTCGTGATGAACCCAAGCCAGCTATGTAAGGCTTTTTGTTTAAGGATCGCATCAAAATTCTTTTTGACGATGGCTGCGTCGAACGTCGAACCGTCTGAGAACTTGACGCCGTCACGGAGCGTGAACGTATACGTTTTTCCGTCTTCAGAAATCTTCCAAGATGAGGCTAAGTATGGCTCAAGCTTTCCACCTTCGCCGTAGTGGACGAGTGGCTCATAGATCATCGACTGTGCAAACAGTTGTGATGGGTTATAGACGTGTGGGTTCATCGTTCCAACGTCGCGTGGCCACGCGAGCGTCAATGTATCTTTATCTTTTCGCTCTCCTGTCGACTCGCCCGGGTTCGAGCAGCCGATCAATAATGATGTTAAAGACAGGATCGAGACGGTAGAAATTAGTAATTTTTTACGGTTAACGTTCATGGTAAGCAGAACCCCCAACTTGTATTGATAATCATTTTCAATTGTAAGAGGGAAAGATAAGGATTGTCAATGGATAATCAAGATGTTGACTGGACTTTAAGCGCTTTTTGACAGGGTTTCCACACTTAACTGAGCCACGTTCTGAGCACGTCTCTTTTTTGTAAATAATTGTAATCAAATACGTTAAACGGTATCCTAATCTGTAGGATATGTCTCTTGTGCAACAAGACGATTCGTATTGAAAGGATGATGTTATGTCACGACTGGTTTCCTCCGTCTCGCTTGTGTTTCTCGCTCTCCTCTTAGTTCTTCCTTTGCTAATGATCGATGGACTGATTTTATCCGTCGGAGATGTTTCCTACGACTCGTTCGTTGGTTGTCTCGTATTTCTTTTATACTTCTATCTTGTCAGTCTACTCGTTAGCGTCGTGTTCGATGGGGTGATGCGTGCGTTCGGTGGCCTTTTTAAACGCCCTGTCTCGAACGTACTCTTTACCGTAGTGAATTTTTGGGTAAGTTTAAGTGTCCTGCTTTGGATGGATCTCTACATTGAGTCCATCACGATTTCTCACGCGACGAAAATCGTACTTGTGTCTGTACATACGGTATTGTTTTACCTGATTCATCGATCGGGAGATTCGACTGCTTCGTCTTCTGAAGACAACGAACAACATGATCCAATCGTCCAAGAAGCCATGTGCTTGTTAGAAGATGAGGATCCTGTGAAGTGTGTCGAGACGTTGTGTCTCAGGTTTCCTGACCGTCCGAAAAAAGACGTCATTCGGATCGTCCATCGCCTACATAGTAAGTAAAAAGACCTGATCGTTTCTGAGGAGATTCAGAAGCGTCGTGTCTTTTAATATTTCGTCATTTATTCGCCTGCTCATAGAACTGATACGTATTCTTTCCTGACGACTTAGCGGCATATAGCGCGACATCTGCCTGCTGTAGCAAGACTTTTAACTCTGGACGAAATGCGGTGTCATACAACACGATCCCGATACTCGTCGACACGCGGTAGTCCGTTTCCCACTCACTTAACGAAGTGACGATCCGCTCTGCAAGTTGTTCCCACCCTGCCCTTGAATCCGAATGACCGAAGTGAAGAATGAATTCATCACCGCCTAAGCGTACGGCCATCGCGTCGTCTTGTTCGCGGGCGAACTGTCGCAAGCGTTGCGCGACCTCTTGCAGAACGATGTCCCCCGTCTCGTGTCCAAAGACGTCGTTGACTTGCTTAAAGCCATCGAGATCAAGGAAGAACACGGCTCCTGTCTGTCCGGGATAATCCTCGAACTGCTTCGTTAAGTAACGCCGATTATACAGTCCTGTCAACGCATCCTTCCAAGCATGACGCTCAAGCTCCAGATAGTACAAGAAGAGTCGAACGATCCGTTGCAATAGCTGAACATTCTTCTGTTCATACAAGCTGACCCGATTATTGATCGCACATAACGTGCCAAACGTCTCTCCGCTCGTCAAGACGATCGGAATCCCTAAGTAGGACCGGACGTGAGCCTCTTCCAAGCCTTTTCGCCAGTCGCCGAGTTGTTCCGCGTTCGGAATATCTTCGAGGACGACCGGCTGTTTCGTCTCGAAATCAACCAGTTTACATAACGATTGGTTCAGTTCAATCTGCATGCCTTCGACCATCGGGATATCTGCTTTATCGTTCGCAATCTTCAACATCCGTTGTTGTCCTGCTTCGATCGCTGATAAATACAGCATCTGGTCCGGTAAGATCTCTTTTGCGAAATCGAGAACATCATCTGCCAATTCATCAAAATTTTGATACATCTTCAAGTCTTCAAATGGTTGATTCATAGAGCACCTCAATTCGAAGTCATTCTCTGCAATTTCTCTGATCTGAAAAACAAAAACGTTACATTTATTACCACTTTCTCTTTTTACTGTTGCTTAAACCTGTTTTCGTCAAAAGCGTCAAATATTCCTACTTCCATGACTAAATGAGAAAGATTATCATTTTTTTATTTTCGTATAGTTTATAGAAGGTAAAAATTCGGACAGCCATTTGGCTGGAAATGAGCATTGCGTCTTCCAAAATCGTCTGCTATCATTCTCGGTGAACATGACAATGATAATCATTATCACTTATTGAGAACAGATTAATCACGTAGGTATACATAATCCATCTGCTACTCAATCCGTGATCCATGTTTATCAAATCGAACAAGAGGAGCTGAATCATCATGGGGAAATGGAAAACACCACTCGTCGTGAGTTCGCTAGCTGTCTTACTGGCGGCATGCGGGAACGCAGGAGAAGCAGACACAAAGAAAGACGCGGAAGCACCGAAGACAGTCAAAATCAAGGATGCACACGGAACGGTCAACGTCCCGGTTGATCCGAAGAAGGTCGTCGCACTCGACAACCGGACATTCGAAACACTTGCCGCATGGGACGTCGAACTTGCAGCAGCACCAGTCGGACTGCTCCCGGCTGAGTCACCGTATGCGAAAGATAAGGATATCGTCGATGTCGGCATGCACTTCGAACCGAATCTCGAAGCAATCGCTGGTGTTAATCCGGACGTTGTCATCGTCGGACAACGTTTCGCTGATCATTATGAAGACATCAAAAAACTCGTTCCGAACGCTGCTGTCATCGACCTTGACATCACTTTACCGGAAGACTCCGGTACACCAGGTGAGTTACTCGTCAAAGGACTTGAAGATACGACTGAGACACTCGGACAAATCTTTGATAAAAAACAAGAAGCGGATCAGCTCGTGACAACGCTTGAGCAATCGATCAAAGACGTTAAAAAATCATATAACGGACAGGACAGCATCATGTCGGTCATCGTCTCAGGCGGTGATATCGGTTTCTCTGCTCCGATGAGTGGACGTGTCTTCGGACCGATGTATGATTTGTTCGACTGGAAACCAGCCCTCGAAGTCAAACAAAAATCGGGCAACGACCAAGGGGATGAAGTCTCGGTCGAAGCAATCGCTCAAAGTAACCCGGACTGGTTACTCGTCCTTGATCGTGACGCACCACTTGGAAACGCAGAAGGTGCCGTACCGGCGCAAGATGTCATCGACCGTGCACCTGCCCTGCAGAAAACAAAAGCAATCAAAGACGACAACATCGTCTACGCACCGAAAGACACGTATTTGAATGAATCGATCCAGACGTACTCGGAATTCTTCACTGACATCGCGAAAGCGCTCGAGAAGTAATGGCACACGCACAGCAACAAATGAATGGAAGAGTTGAGCCACCCGCTCGACCTTCCTTTTCTGTCGTTTGGACGAAGCCGTTCGTCTTGACCTTATGTCTCGTCTTAGCGCTCGCAGCGGCTTCCCTCTTCACGGGCGTCTACGAACTACGGAGTGCAGCGAACGATTTCGATATGTTCTGGATCACACGTGTTCCGCGGACACTCGCCTTGATGCTGACGGGTGCTGCGATGGCAATGGCTGGACTCGTCATGCAGCTGATCACGCAAAACCGCCTCGTTGAACCGACGACGACAGGAACGATCGAATGGGCTGGACTCGGACTGTTAGCCGTTTACTTACTCGTTCCGGCACCATCGTTGATGATGCGGATGAGCGGTGCTATTCTTTTTGCGTTCATCGGAACGATGGTCTTCTTTTGGTTTCTCCGTTCGGTCCGATTGCGGTCATCGTTGATCGTTCCAATCATCGGTCTGATGCTCGGAGCCGTCATCTCCGCGATATCGACATTTCTCGGGTTGTTCTTCCGTGCCAGCCAAGCGATCGAAGGCTGGTTCGTCGGCTCGTTCGCGTCCGTCCAGATCGGTCGCTACGAATACCTCTGGATCATCATTGGTGTCACGGTCTGTATCTTCTTTCTCGCGAGTCGCTTGACGCTCGTCGGACTCGGCGAAGACATTGCGACGAGTCTTGGCGTCAACTACAATCGGCTGATGCTGATCGCGACCGGGCTGATCGCCCTATCAGTCGGTGTCGTCGCGACCGTCATCGGCAATCTGCCCTTCCTCGGTCTGATCGTTCCGAACATCGTCTCGATGTTTCGCGGTGACGATCTCCGTAGTAATCTGCCGTGGGTCTGTCTGATTGGGATGGCGACGATTCTAATCAGTGATTTGATTTCACGCACGATCATCCGTCCGTTTGAGCTACCGGTCTCCTTGATTCTCGGAACGGTCGGGGCAGCTGTTTTCATCATCATTCTGTTACGTCGACGGAAGACTGGAGGTGTCAGATGAGTACCGCGATTAGACAACAGGAACATACACGAATTCAACCGAGCGTTACACGTGAAACCAATCGCCGGGCATCTGCGTTTCAGTCGAAACGACTCGAGCGCCGCTACTGGATTCTCCTCATTCTGTTCCTCAGCGGCGGAGTGCTCAGTACGATCGGTCTCTTGCTCTACAATAATCCGGTTCCGTTTGATTCTCCGTCCTTTTGGCCGGTCGTCGAACGCCGGATCACCGCAGTCATCACGATGGCGATTGCGGCAATTTGCCAAAGTCTCGCGACCGTCGCCTTTCATTCGGTTACGAGCAACCGGATCATCACACCATCCCTGCTTGGTTTTGATGCTCTCTACTCGACGATCCAGACATCGATGATTTTCTTCTTCGGTGCGGGAGCACTCGTCGGCTTTACCGGCACGAGCGCCTTTTTGACACAGGTCGCAATCATGCTCGCGATGAGCCTCTTATTATACGGATGGTTGTTGTCCGGAAAATACGCGAACCTGCAGCTGATGTTGCTCGTCGGAATCATTCTCGGCACTGGTCTGAACTCGCTGTCGTCATTCATGCGAAAGATGCTTGCACCGTCCGAATTCGATATCTTACAAGCACGATTATTCGGTTCGGTCACGAATGCCGACGCGTCCTACTTCCCGATTGTCATTCCAGTCGTCCTTATCGTTGGTCTGTTGCTCTACTTCTCGTCAAGACGACTCAACGTCGTCGCACTTGGAAAAGAGGTCGCGACATCGTTCGGCGTCAATCATCGTGGCAGTGTCATCTACTTCTTAATTCTGATTTCACTCCTGATGTCGATGTCGACGGCATTGATTGGACCGTTGACGTTCTTCGGCTTTTTAGTGGCGACACTCAGTTATCAGGTCGCTGCGACGTACGATCATAAATACGTCTTCCCGATGGCATTCGCGATTGGTTTCTTCGTTTTGACGACTGCCTATTTCTTCATGTATCACATTTTCAACACGCCAAGCGTCGTCTCCGTCATCATTGAACTGTTCGGCGGACTGATATTCCTTATCGTGTTGCTTAGAAAGAGGTCCCTATGATATCACTTGAACAAGTTAAAAAATCGTATACGGATGAGGTCCGAATCGGTCCAATCGACTTAACGATTCCTAAAGGCGGATTCACGGCGTTGATCGGTCCAAACGGTGCCGGTAAGTCGACGACGTTGATGATGATCGGTCGTTTGCTTGATCTTGATGCCGGGCAGATTGAAGTCGCCGGGATGGATGTCACGAGTAGCAAATCGAAAGACTTAGCGAAGATCATCACCATCTTACGACAGGAAAATCATTTCGTGACCCGGCTGACGGTCCGGCAGCTCGTTGGCTTCGGACGTTTCCCCTACTCACAAGGTCGCTTGACGGCAGACGATGAGACGATCATCTCGAAATACATCGATTTTCTCGAGTTGACGTCGCTTGAGAACCGCTACCTCGATGAATTATCGGGCGGACAGCGGCAACGGGCATATGTCGCGATGGTACTCTGTCAGGAAACGGAATACATTCTACTCGACGAACCCCTCAATAACCTTGATATCGCCCGCTCGGTCCAAATGATGGGTTATCTACGACACGTCGCCGATACGTTCGGACGGACGATCATCACCGTCTTGCACGACATCAATTTTGCTGCGAAATACGCAGACCACATTTGTGCGATGAAGGATGGACAAATCGCCGCCTTCGGAACGGTTGCCGAAGTCATGGATGAAGCGCTATTATCCGAGATCTTTGAGACTCATCTTGAGATCATCGAAGGTCCATACGGTCCGATTGCTGTCTATTGATACTTATATAGAAATGAGGAATGAATGATGCAGATCGATTGGCTACCACTAGAACAGGTAACGCAAGAAGGCGAACACACTTACACGTTTCATTTGCAACGCCCAGATGGTTTCGTTTGGGAGGAAGGCGCCCATACGCATATGGCGCTAGAAGGGTTTAATGCAGGCGATAAGCCGAACCGCAGTCTGATTCGGCATATGTCGATCTCGACGCTCCCTCATGAAGGAACGATCGGCATCACGACACGGATTAAACCGGAATGTTCCGTCTTTAAGGAGACACTTCGACAGCTGAAACTAGGTGAGAAGATTGCTTTGTTTAAGACGCATTCGAACATTCCACTACGCCGGGAACATCGTACGGTGTACTTACTGTCAGCAGGCGTTGGTTTGGCAACGTTTCGGCCGATCATCTTGCAATATCAGGCTGATAGAAGTGGCATTCCGCACATGCACTCGTTGAACGTCGATTCTGCGCAAACTGAACTATTTAAAACTCAGCTTCTTTCGCATGAGCAGTTCAGCCCGGCTTATGTCGAGAGTCGCGCTGCCTACTACGATGCTGTCAAAGCGATGACAGCGGATAAGGACGGTTTGTTCTATATCGTTGGTAGTGATGAATTTATCCGTGACACGATTGACGTGTTGCAAGGCGTTAACATTCCAAAGGCTCAGATTATGATTGATAAACGCCAAGATCAATTGGATACGTTTTTTGTATAAGGTACCAATGATTAGACTTCAGCATTGACTGGAGTCTTTTTGTTCTTTCAAAATAAGGAATTGGTATGTTATCTGTAAATAATTGTTATGATAAGTGCATCAACTGACTTTTGGAGGGTTGCTTATGAATTTTGTATTTGATCTCGACGGCACAATCTGCTTTAAAGGAGAACCGATGTCTCAAGACATCGTACAGGCGCTTCATGCAGTCGAGGACGACGGGCACCGTGTGATTTTTGCTTCGGCACGTCCTATCCGTGACATGCTACCCGTCATTCATCCTTCATTCCACGATCATATCTTAATCGGCGGAAACGGATCGTTGGTCGCATCGGAACAAACAATCGTTCAATCAAAATCGTTCGACGATCGTGAGCTTTCTTTTATTACAGAATTACTCGACAAGCATAAAGCCACATATTTAATCGATAGTGACTGGAATTATACATATAACGGACCGAAAGACCATCCTATTCTGAAAAATCTAGATCCGGGTAAGACGGCACAAAATGTTCCGCTAGCTCACCATGACCGAATCATAAAAATCCTCATTTTGAGTGCCAACAATCTGAAATCCTTAGAAAACGAGCTACTTCGAATGGATGTCGTTGTTCATTATCATGGATCGGAACAAGTATTGGACATTAGTCCGACCACCATCAATAAACGGACTGCTTTACAATCACTCGGGATCGAGAGCGAGGGATACATTGCTTTTGGGAATGACGCGAATGATATCGAATTATTCAAAGGAGCACAGTATGCGGTCATGATCGGTAGCCATAAAACACTCCGTTTTTACGCAGATGACACCATTAACTCAACCAGTCATTTAGAATCTCGCGTAGCCGAACAAATCAGACATCTAAGCCAAAAATACGTCTATACTACGTCGTATTCGTAAATAACGCTTGGTGAAATTTTCGTATCAATAGTTAAATCTCTTTCAGATGTAATGCAATCTAGTATAGTTACTTATCCAAAGATGAATACAATGGGTAGAAACAATCCGCTCATCAAGAGCATTCCTACTAGGACAGCGATACTCGATTTGATAATCGACAGTGTTTGTTCTTCTAGTGGCTTGAGCCGTTTCACAGGAATGAACACGGTCAATGAAGCAACGACTAATGCCAGTGGCTCAAGAATCGTTCGGCTCATCGAAAAGAACAAATCGATCATTAAAAAGACATTCAATACAAAGAAAAATCCCAATAAGCGAATGATCATTGCTTTATTCATATGTACTCCTTCATGGTTACTATCTATTTGATTTGTTTCATGAAACAGAATGCCCTCTAATTATAGCGCTTCACAGAATAATTTTGGAAACGCATTCAAATAACTGGTGATTTGGTATCGTTGTAAGTCATACTGACAGTAGATATTAGAAAAGGAGTGTTAATGATGGAATACAAAAAAGGACTCGAGGGCATCATTGCCGCTGAAACACAAATCGGTTTAGTCAATGGAACATTAGGTCACCTTATCTATCGTGGACACTGGGCAAAGGAACTCGCATTATCCTATTCATTCGAAGAAGTGGCGTATTTCATCTGGAACGGTGCGTTCCCGACTGAAGCGGAACTGGTCACATTCAAGGAACAGATGACGAGCTACCGTGAACTTCCTTCTTATATTAAGACGATTCTCGATACATTGCCGAACGAGATGGATGTCATGAGTACGATGCGAACAGCAATCTCGGCACTCGGCACACCCGCTTTCGCTTGGCCACCGACAATTGATCAAGCGATGCACGTAACAGCACTCTTGCCATCGATCATCGCCTATAAATATCAAAAAAATCAAGGCGCTGACTTCATCGAACCGAATCCGGAACTCGATCACGTCGCGAATTACATCTATATGATTAAAGGACAATTACCAAGTGACGTCGAGATCAAAGCGCTGACGGCTTATCTGATTCTAACGATTGAACACGGTATGAATGCTTCGACGTTCGCTTCCCGTGTCGTCGTTTCGACGGAATCGGAAATAATTTCTGGCGTCTGTGCTGCGATTGGCTCCATGAAAGGACCGCTTCATGGTGGTGCCCCGTCAGAAGTCATTGAGATGATTAATGAGATCGGAACGATCGACAACATCGAACCGTGGATTCGGAACAAATTAGAAAAAGGCGAAAAATTGATGGGCTTTGGTCACCGCGTCTATAAAACACGCGATCCGCGTTCAGAAGCCTTGAAAGTCGTCTCAAAAGATCTCGCACAAGAGAGCGATTGGTTCAACCTGATTACACAAATGGAGCAAACAGCGATCGATTTACTCGAAGAGTACAAACCGGGTAGAAAACTGTATACGAATGTTGAATTCTTCGCGGCAGCTGTCCTAAAGGGACTAGACATTCCGAAAGAACTGTTCACACCGACGTTCACCTCTAGCCGTATCATCGGCTGGACGGCACACATCCTCGAACAATCGCAAGATAACCGGATCTTCAGACCTCAGTCGTCATATACAGGACAGATGCCGGAACAAGCAGCTAAGTTTTGATTAGTCTCTAGTTACGATCAAAAAATGAGGCTGACTCAAAAAAAAGAATGACGCGTCTTTTCACGCCCTTTCCTCAGGCGAGACACAAGCCAGTTTTCCTGCTCCGTTGAAGCAGGAAAGCGGGTCTTGTTCGTCTCTGACAGCGCATAAATGCGCTTTTCCTGTAGAAGTGGCGCGAAACGCGTCATTCTTTTTGTTACGAGATAAGGATGACAGATCATCATTCTGCCATCCTTATCTTTGTAGAGACTGACTTTTGAGTCAGCCCCATTTGCTATGGCGTTTTATTTAACGATGTATCTAATACGAAATCTAGTACTTCCACTTCACACCCTGCCGCTTCTACATCGGGACTGCAGGCATACGGTCCGATCTTCAAATCGGTCACGTCATGTAAGTGTGCGATCCGGAGTTGCTCTTTGTGCTCTCCTGTTACGTGATACAACGTGACATCTTGATTGAGATAGTGGAGTTCAAAGACGAGCGGCGCATCAAATAGTGTGTTGTCGACATCCCGACACGACCAGTCCGAGTACCCAAAGCTCGTCACGACGGCACCGAGATGAGATGGACCATCCGGAATGAACTCAGCCGAGACTTTCACCCAGTGATCGTCATTCACATAAAGTAAAATCCCCGCTTGATCATATGTAGCATTCGGTTTTAATTTCACTTCAATCCGGCATTTGAATTCTCCATTTGGAGCATCCTGCAACCACGCATGCCCCGTCTGACGATTAAACTGATAATGTGTGTTGCGCCAAAAATCCGTATCCGGATCCGTCATGAAGCGTAACGGTGTCTCTTCTTTAATACGCGACGGTTGATTGAGCCAATTCATCAACATATCCTCCTTTTTCTCAACGCCCTCTTAATTTCCGTAACTTTCGATAGCCACGAATGAGCATATCGAGCATACAATCCCTCCTATTTTCTATGAACCCTTAGACTACTTTACGAAGTCGTTGCATATCCTTATTCAATGCTGATCGTTTCAAACGTCTGTTCCGTATTAAGTATTGCACATCTGACCGGTTATCGTACATCAGTTGGATATGGAAATAATTGATATATTCAAGGATTGCGAAAATATATAGAAACAAGGTGATTCGTATTCCATACACCGGAAGCTCAGATTGAAAACGAATCCAGTCGATTCCGAACGCACACGCTGTCAGAACGATCAAAGCCAGATTGATGACACGACAGTGACGTAATCGTCGGACGACCGGTTCTCGGGTAATTGACGTTCCTTCCTTCTTCAGACGCCTTGACTTGCTGTACCAATACCAAGCTCCTTGAATCAACAACAGCTCAAACAAAAACAGTGACATCCAAAAGGCACTGAGTTCAAATAACTGCAGTCGTGGAAAGACACGATTCCCAAACCAACTCAGCGGTAAAATCGTGACGACCGTGAACAATTCCCCTCGGTATAGATAGGCGAAGCGCTCGGCAACGATCTGCCTCATGGCGCCACCCAGTCAATCCGGAATTTACTTCCTGGACCAAGCTGTGCGATCAATGGTTGATCGGCCTCAACGACACGTCCGAGAACGTTGACTCGCTCATCCGCAGGTAGATTACGTTTCGTGATTTGCACCTCACCGGCGTATCGCCCGTAGCGTTCATTATCAATCGTGATTGTGCCAAGCGGGCGGGCAGACGGATCTTTCGGTGTTAGATCGATCGTCGACGGACTCATCCGCGATTCAACGGATCGAATGACATCCCGCACCGGATCAAACCGATTCGTTTCCGTATCCCGTTGTGCTTGCTGTCCGTTCGCTACTGCCCGAAGTACGATGATTCCGTCTTGCTCTGCTTCGAATTGCCGAATCGTCGCCTCCGTCAATCGTGGATCCCCAACAAGAATTCGATCAACGGTCGATTGTAAGTCGATGTAACTGGCGAACGGTGCCGCATTTCGGTGTTCTTCAAGTGTCGGTAACGTCTCGAATAACGGTCCGCGAAGTGTCTCGTCACCCGGTATGAACGCTTGGACCCTTAATCCTTGCGCCTGTAACCAGGCGTTTTTTTCGTCAAACCACGTCCGGTCGAGTCCTGTTTCCGGTCGCGGATAAAAATTATGCCACGCTTCCGTGTGATCGATTCGCAGACCCTGTGACTTCATCTCTGTCAATTCGTCTGCTGTTAACGTACTGGCATTGAGCGCGACCATCATTTGGTTCGATAACGTCGCGATTTGCTGCGGACTGATGCCGTAATCAAGACGGAGTCCTGTCACACCCCAGTCCGTTAACGTCGCTGCCGTCTCCCATGTCTTTCCAAGCGTCGCGAGCGACGCTGGTGCGATGTCCGCCACGAGTTCGAACCCGAGCTCACGTGCTAAATGACCGAGCGCTTGCAAGCGTTCGACGTACAGTGAAGAATCATCCTCGGGAATATGTAGCGATGTAAAGAGCGACGTAAAGCCGACAGCGCTCATCCGCTGTAGCCACTCGCTCGTCTCGTCTGTGATCGGTTCACTTAAATAGATTGATAATCCTTTCATACACTCACTCCTTCACTTCTCTACTTAGGGAAAAAGCAGCTGATCCCTTCTTTTTCAAAGGATTCAACTGCTTTTCAATACGTTAAATACCGTCTGCCATCTCTTCTTTGAAACCGAACCAGTATGTGAACAGGAATCCTGCCGCGTACGAGATGACGAGACCTCCGATGTACGTCAAGTACATTCCGTTGTCAATCAACGGTGTCAATGACAACCCGGATACGCCGACACCGAGTGCGGTCGTCTTCATCGTTGCTTGGAAGGCACCACCGACTGCTGCGCCGAGACATGCCGTTACGAACGGACGACCGAGTGGTAACGTAACACCGTATAACAACGGTTCACCGATTCCGAGGAATCCGACCGGAATCGCCCCTTTGATGATGTTACGCAGGCGCGGATTGCGCGTCTTGACGAAAATCGCCATTGCCGCCCCGACCTGACCCGCTCCTGCCATCGCAAGAATCGGTAAGAGTGGTGTGTTGCTAATCGTGTTCAAGAACTCGAGATGGATTGGTGTCAATCCATGGTGGAGACCGACCATGACGAGTGGTAAGAAGAAGCCAGCCAGCACGGCTCCGGCGAGTGGTCCACCGACCTCAAGCACGGCATTGATTGCTTTCATGATACCGTCTGACAGCAGGCCAGCAACCGGCATGATCGCATAGAGTGAGGCGAATCCGACGATCAGCACCGTCAACAGTGGCGTAAAGATGATATCGATCGATGCGAACATGAAGCGACGGATGTGTTTCTCAAGATACGTCATCAGCCAAGCTGCGAAGATGACACCAAACAAGCCGCCCCTGCCCGCAACGAGCGGTTCCCCGTAAATCGTGATTTCCGCAAGCACGGGGTTGAATAGAATCCCACCGGCAATTGCTCCGAGCACCGGCGTGCCGCCGAATTCCTTCGCCGTATTCCACCCGACGAGGATTGCGAGATATAAAAAGACCGTCCCACCGATCAGTAGTAAAATCTGCATCCATGTCTGTGTTTCATCGACACCCGCATTTTTTGCGAAGTTCGCACCACCGTTGATGATACCGGAAGCAACAAGACCCGGAATGAGCGGGATGAAGATGTTCCCGATTCGGCGCAAGAAGCGTTTGAACGGAGACTGTTGTTTTGCTTTTACTTTTTGCCGTTCTACGGCGGCTCGTTCTTCTGGCGTCAAGTTCGGATCAACGGACTCTTCTCCGATTGCGAGTCCCGTCTCGCGACTTAAGTGGTCTGCTACCCGATTGACCGTTCCCGGACCGACGACGATTTGTAACGTCTCGTCATCGATGACCCCCATGACCCCATCAATCCGCTTTAACGCATCGATATCTGCTTGCGTCGGGTCCTTTAACGATAAGCGAACTCGCGTCATGCAGTGCGCAAGCTGCCGGAGATTGTCTTTTCCACCAACGTGCTCGAGGATCGCTTGTGCCAGCACTTCTTCCTTCTTCATCGTGTTTCCCCCTTAGAGTGCGTCTCGGACGAATCCGTTCGCTTGCTGTAATCGTTCGACCGCTTCCGTATACGAAACATTCGCGAGAATCATGACGATCGCCGTCTTGACGTGCCCGTGTGCTTCACTAAAGACACGCTCCGCCGTTACGGCATCGACTCCTGTCGCCTCACAAATCATCCGCTTCGCCCGGATCTCCAGTTTTTCGTTCGTTGACTGGACGTCGACCATCAGGTTTTGATAGACCTTGCCGACACCGATCATCGCCGCTGTCGAAACCATGTTCAAGACGAGCTTTTGTGCCGTTCCAGCCTTTAGTCTTGTTGACCCCGTCAAGACTTCCGGACCTGTTTCGACTTCGATTGCATATCGTGCGTGCCCACTGATGACCGCATCCGTGTTGCAAGAAATCGCTGCCGTCACCGCTCCGACTTCCTTCGCATAATCAAGCCCGCCAATGACATACGGCGTCCGACCGCTTGCTGCGATCCCGATGACCGTATCACGCGCTTCTAGCTGGAGCGCTTTCAAATCGTCGACGGCAAGCGTCCGACTATCCTCTGCCCCCTCGACCGCCTTGATTAACGCGCGTTCGCCGCCAGCAATCAAACCGACGACCATATCTGGTGAGACCCCGAACGTCGGCACACATTCTGCCGCATCGAGAATCCCGAGTCGTCCGCTCGTACCGGCACCGATGTAAATCAAGCGTCCTCCGTTTTTGAATGACGCAATGACGTGTTTGACGACTTCGGCGATGACGGGAATTTGTTCCCGAATGACCGTCGCGACCGTTTGATCCTCAGCGTTCATCACCCGTAAAACATCCTCGACTGTCATCTCATCGAGTTGCATCGTCTGTTCATTCCGACGTTCCGTTGCTAATTGATCTAACATCTGCTTCACCCTTTCTCTTCCCTCCCTTTATTATACAATTAAGAAATTTTAATTCAATATTATTTATTTAATTTTGAAATTAAATTTCTATATATAAAAATAAGGTTTTGTCCTTCATTTCAGGCTTGGTCCCTTGATTTCCTGCTTCTTGTAATTTCCTCATTCACAAAGTCCAGTAACGCAGACATTCGCTCCCGTCCAATCGTCGCGACAAGTAACGGGATGCGTGGTCCGTAGGATTGATTGATCGTCAGTTGATAGAGTAGCGTCGCATAGTGTTTCTGCAGGCGAAGTGTTTCCTTTTTTTCAGCTTGCCGTGTCAAACAGTAGAAGGCAGAGAGGATGTCTTCATCCGTTCGGAGAGCAACGACGAATTGTCCGATCCAGTCCTGTTCCGTTTCCGTTAGTTGCGCATGTAGTTCACGATTCGGAACAGTACTGATTTGAAGTTCCCGTTCCGGACACCACTGCGTAACGAAAGTACGGGCACGGTCAATCTGTTCAGGCGGAACGCTCGCGCAAAACACATTTTCAATTAAATCAGGGTCAAAACCAACCATCGGACCAATCATCGTCAACTGCGTAAACGAATTAAGATGAGCAGTTCCACGATGACTCCAACGCAGACTTTGCTGAATGTCTTCGGATTGACGCGATGAGTGTGCGACAAAACGCTCGAACTCACTGTAATTGCGTAACACATCTTCATCTAGCCCGATATGAAAGGCGTGATTCGGACGATGTTTCGCAAATAAGAACAGAAGAATGCTCGGTGGATAGACGGCGAGTAGATCTTGCGGAGTCAAGACACCACCGCTTGAACTCGACATTTTTTTCGACTCCCCTTTTAGACGAATGAATTCATACGGGAGATAGAGCGGTGCCGGCTGTTGGAAAATTTCTTGCGCAATCCGGGACGAAACCGTGTAACTTCCGTTTGCTGCTGAATGATCCTTTCCACCCGGCTCGAAATCGACGCCTTCATGTGCCCATCGCATCGCCCAGTCGACTTTCCAGTTCAATTTCATCCGATGTTCCGTCCGCATATCGACCGTTGCCATATGACCACATCGACAGCTGTAATGGTACGTGGCTTCAGCTTCATCGAATGCATCGATGGTAGTCGCGTCGGTTCCACAACCAGCACAATAGACGGTCGCCGGGTAAAACGCTGCTCGCTCAGCATCGGATCCTGCCGCTGTCTTATGGTCGATCAAGATGTCATAAATCGCGTGACGATGGCGAAACGCGTGGATGATTTGTTCGGCATAAGTGCCAGACGTATAGGCTTCATGTTGATAACGGTAGTCTGGTGTGATCTCGAACGCTGTCAGCATCGTTTCGAATTGCTGCTCAAAGTACGTCGCGTAACTCATGTCGGATTGATCCGGTGCCGGAACGGCGTTATAAGGCATCCCGATGTATCGAGTAAATGCTTGATCGACATCCGCGGGTACTTTGCGGAAGCGATCGTAATCGTCCCATGAAAACAAGAAGCGGACATCTTTGCCGAGGTCTTGCAGCGCACGCGCAACGAAGTACGTCGTGACGACTTCCCGAAAATTGCCGATATGAACGGGACCCGATGGACTGATCCCGGCAGCACAGACGTAAGTCTCTTTATCTGGCTGACGTTCGATGATGGTTCTTGCAGTGTGTTCTGCCCAATGCATGATGATTCCTCCAGTAGTAGACAAAAAGCTGATTTTCGCCCGTTAGTTGCCTAAAGGACGAGAATCAGCTTCCCGTGGTACCACCTTTGTTCGTCCGCCTGTCACCAGACGAACCTTCACATGTACAATCATACATGCTCTCGATAATGGGAGAACCCATCGTAGCATCATCCATATCGGAATCCGTACGAAGCTCGGAGGCTTTTTTCAGAGAGAAACCCGGTCATCCGCTCTCACCATCTCGGACTCGCTTGGCACCGTCAATTTCTTCCTACTCTTCTCGTCATCGCCTTGACTATGTAATTTTGATTAGCATACAGATTCATCCAGTTCATTGTCAATTCTTTTTTGAAAGATGAGTGGATACAAGATAAAGCTTTATTTTGAGTTTCGATGGTGAAAATCATCAAATCTGAACATTGATTGTATCATTCCCACCCTGGAAGTGGGCGTAGTGGTTCCTCAACAAAGGCACGATATCCATCGAAGCGCAGTCCTTGACGTTGCGGATTATGGTTACGAATCAACGGATCACCTGTCTCGTCCTCGTTCTGCCAAAACCGATGTTCCGTTTGAAAGACCATGATTGACGAATACTGGAATCGCTCTGCCATTAGATATTCTCGAATCGATTGCATCACTTTTTCAAAGCGCGAATCCGAGTCGTAGCTTGAACCAAGGCGTTCTTGTTCTTGTTTCCCTTCGAAAATCTTAACCGAGAAATACGCATCCCTTTTCGCAATCGGATACTCGATTTCAACGCGAACCGAGTCGACGAAGCGAATGGGTCGTGGTTTGCTCACTTCCTCTTCAGAATTGTGATTCTCTACATAATAAGCATCTGTTGCAATCGAGAAGTCCTTGAACTCCCAGAACATATCCCCTTGCGAAATGATCGCATATTCGAGGAATGTGCCGAAGTTCTGTCCAATCGGATCAGTCTCATCTGTCGACAACTCATGAAACATCCAGTGCATATAGGGTGTCTCATCTGTCTTCGCATCTTCCGTTTGAATCAAGACATAGCCTTCGTTCATTTCGCCAATCATCAAGAAATGATCATAGTCTTCATGGATCAGGTCGTACTCTTTAGCTTGGATTGTCATTTCAATGACTTTTTCAAGTGGATAGAGTTCGATGCCGAGACCTTGAATCATGAACAACTCCGCTCCGTCATGTAAACGAAGGAATGTCTTATATTCACTTGGTAACGTTAGCTTGAACTGTTTTTCAAATGACTGAATCGCCTGTTCCGTCACCGGATCATTTAAATTGAATTGAGCGACTCCTGTATCGTATCGCCGCTGAATGAAGGTCGACCCGTGATTGATTTTTTGTGATAAGACGTCAAGTACCGCTTCGATTTGGTTCATTTCTTTCATGGGTCCCATCCTTTTCATTTTCGTATTCGTGAATGATACGACTTCACCCTATACACCATACCATTTTTTCAATTATTTGGTGTATTCCATCATACTCGTTCTGTGGTATTCTCGTTCTAATATCATTTTAAAAAATTGCATTCGAAGAGGTGACCCATGTCTAAATCATCATCGATGTTGCTCATATTACTTGCTGCGATCTTTTGGGGCACGACGGGAACCTCACAAGCCTTTGCGCCAGAGGATGCACACCCGATTGCAATTGGTGCCATTCGTCTGGCTGTCGGTGGACTGTCCTTACTCTGTCTCGTTCTCTTCAAAGGAACGCTGACGTTACGCGACTGGCCGGTGCGGACGATTTTATTCGCTGCCGTCAGCATGGCGGCTTACCAGCCACTGTTCTTCTCCGCTGTTTTGATGACCGGTGTCGCCATCGGTACTGTCGTTGCGATCGGTAGCGCGCCGATTTTTTCCGGCTGTATCGAGTGGCTGTTCCTAAAGAAACGTCCAGCGCTGCTATGGTGGGCATCGACCGGACTATCGATCACCGGCTGTCTGTTGCTTCTGAACAATCAAGGAACGGTTGCGATTGATCCAATCGGGATCATCCTTGCACTCGGTGCCGGACTATCGTTTGCCGGGTACACGTTCGTCAGTCGAGACCTCGTCAAGACACACGCGCCGCTGTCAGTCGTTGCCGTCATTTTCACGACAAGCGCTTTGCTGTTGTCGCCCCTGCTGTTTTTATTCGACCTCTCCTGGTTGTTCATGTCACGTGGTGCTGGAATCAGCCTCCATCTTGGCGTCGTTGCGACCGGAATCGCTTACTGGTTATTCGCGAAAGGACTATCGAACGTACCATCGTCGACTGCCGTCACGCTCTCGCTCGGTGAGCCGCTGACTGCCGCCTTGCTTGGTGTATTCGTCCTTGGTGAAGAATTAAGTGGTACGGCTTGGTTCGGAATCTCGTTATTATTACTCGGAATCGCCTTATTGATTGGTTCGTCTCGCCTAGCAGCGCGCCAAACCGTTTTGACAGAAGAACGACAAACTCGGACTGGAGGCTAAATCATGCAAGAAATCACGCTCGAAAAACTGCAATTTCGCGAAGATTATCACATCGGACTTGATCAGTTCTTGATTGATGTCGCAAATAGTAATCGATTAATTTTTCATTTTCGTGGTCATACGGAGGAGACGCTGGTCATCGTCGGCGACTACAGTTGCAATTACTTCCGATTGACCTTCGAGGCGGATGCGATTCTGCTACGTTCACCGGACCTTTATGAACTAAAAGAAGATGTCGAGATCAATCCGATTCCACTCCTGACGCTAACCGATTCAAAGCTGCTGACATTCGCACGTGAAATGATGGGACTCGATCCTGCGAAAGACTGGGTCCATTACTGGCTCCGTGCGTTTGAACAGGATTTTCATATCTTGTCTCCCCGTCCACCGGTTCTGATCGACCTCGGACATAAGCGCAGCGATGCGATTGTCACCTATTCATTTGATTCTTTTAGCGTTGAATGACATAAAAAAAGCCCTACCTCGCCAAAGGTAGGGTATTTCTTCGTCCCGCCCAACGACTCGCGCCGGACGGTTACTTGGATTATAGATACAAAGATAAGTTTTTTTCAACCGACTGGACGGAATCGACCGGACTGAACCGCTGTACGACACGACCTTGGCGATCGATTAAAAACTTCGTATAGTTCCATTTAATCTTCGACGACAGCAGACCGGAGCGTTCGCGTTTTAGGAATGTATAAAGCGGATGTTCATTTGGTCCATTGACATCGATTTTCTGAAACATCGGAAACGTCACGCCATAGTTCAGCTGACAGAACTGCATCGTCTCTTCCTGAATCGCAAACTCCTGCTGATTGAATTGATCGCACGGAAAGCCAAGCACCGTCACTCCTTGCTCGTCATATTTATCGTACAATGCCTGCAGTTCGCCAAGTTGTTTCACGAGCCCACATTTGCTTGCCGTGTTGACGATTACGAGGACACGCCCCGCATAGTCACCTAATGAAACAGTTTCTCCCGCTGCGTTTTGTACGGTTGCATCGTATACCGTTTGCATGTTTCCCAGCTCCTTTGCCCCGAGTATAAAATAAAACGCGCACCCTGTCGTTTTCAGGCATGCGCGTAATACTTTTACCAGATCGTCTCTTCTTTGTCGCTCAGTTTGATGACGAACGGTAGGATCAAGACGAACAAGAGACTGACATATCCGAGCGATAAGTAATGTTGCGAGTCTTTTGAAATGTATTGCTTCACGCCGCAATTCGGACACGCTTTTCCATGTTTCGCAAATCCGACAGCAAGCACTTCTTTCGTTTTGAACTTATACTGGCAATTCGTACAACGTACCATCTGATCATCTCCTTCGTCCTTATTTACTGGTGGATTCAGGAAAAAGTTTCAGGAAATCAAAGGTAACCGACATCTTACCTCATCGATTCTTCTCGGTCGTTCAACCGAATCAGAAACGGCAAGAACAGGACGAACAAAGACTGAGATTCCCAAGCGAAAGATAAAATTGCGACTTTCGGGACATGTATTGTTTCACGCCACAGTTCGGACACGTCTTGCCTTTCCCATGTATCGCAACACTGACAGCGAGTACTTCTTTTGTGTTGAACTTATACTGACAATTCGCACAGCGTGCCATGACATCATCTCCTTCTCTGTTATCTACATATAGATTTTGGAAAAGGTTCCGTCGAGTGGACGGGTTGTAAACGCATTTTCTAAAATTCATAAATTCCACCATTAGTCGCCTGTTGGAACCGTTCGACGGGAAGGAAGCCACTTTTCGTATACAAGCGAATCGCCCGCTCGTTGAATGTCGCGACGGCTAATTCGATTTGTTTTGGTGCATAACGATCCATAACAAATGCAAGACCGGCTTCTAAAAATGCCGCTCCATTTCCTCGTCCCGTCAAGTCCGGTCGCATGCCAAGTCCGACGTCAACGACTTTTGCGTTTGGTTCGAATACATAGTAGCCAATCAATTCTTCCCCATCCAACACAGCGAAGTAATGCTCGGTCCGTTCCTCTGGATTGAGAAACTCGGCTAAATCTTCCTCGTCATTCGGCATATCATAAAATGCAAACGGTCCATCATACTGCCACTCGTAGGAAATTTGCTCCGCCTGACGTTGCGTCAGCGGTGAAAATGTATAGCTCATCAGGAGTCAGCTCCTCTTGGATTCCTCAACGAGATCGATTCTTTCGGTAGTCTAACAGTAGCGGCAATACGTTTAATCCGATCGAGATGAACGTCAATACCCACAGTGCCCGCTCCATGCCCGGTACGACGTCTTGTAACGCTGCCCAATCCTCCCGCGCCACGAATTCCGCAACGAGTCGGTATTCAGCGCACAAAGTCAGTGCCGTAAAACTCAGTCCGAGCACCATCAGGAAACGATAGTCCTTACCGATCACATAAAAGATAATATTCAGTGCCGTAAATCCAATCGCCAGTAACCCAAGTATGATCCACATCAAACCCTCTCCTCTCAACTCTCTTTTTTACTATATTTGGAATCCATTAATCGGTATATCCGCCTAGAGTTGGATTTTCTGTCCGCTCAGCGAAATAACGCTCGAGCAATCGATGATGGAGCAACGTTTCGACCAAACGGACGGTTTCGAGCGTCGCCGCAAAATCAACCTGTTCAAAATCCGTATGCTCATGCAGATAACCGACGGACAAGTTGACAGCCGGAATAGCTCGTAGCGCGAATAGTTTCGCATCACTACTTCCCCCGTACCGCGTCATTTGCCAATCTGGCATGCCACTCAATATACCGGCTTGCTCAAAACATGCATCAAACGCCGTCTCACAAAAATCAAACTACCCATAACAACCGGTAACGATATCGCGTGTACCATGGCGGTCAAAGACGACCACTGCGTTACGTTTTTACGAGCTTGAAAGTCTAAGTAAAATTAATATTCTAATTAGCATAAAAACTAAATCATTTTGCCTCAAAAAGTATTTTTTAGAGTTTAAGCAGATTGAATAATAAATTTAGAAAGATTAAATGAATTTGCATAATGCAATATCGATTATAATTTATTGTAAAATGATTTATATCTTAAGGGCGATAATAGAAAAAAATATAAAAAATGCAATTTAAAAGTGATTTACTCATACGTGTAAGTCATTTTAAATTGCAATTTTTATTAACAGTTAAAATTTTTGCTTAATTTCGAAGCCACCATTTTTAACAAATCGTAAACTTTAGTAATTGAACCAGCAACATAATGCACAAGTTTTAAATTATAATTTATTACATTAAAACGCACTATATTCCACCATACTAATGGAAATATTTTATCTAGCTTTAATATGTTTTGAATATATTGCGTATTACAGCTTGAATGTTGAATCTTAATTCAATTGTATTATTTTTTATCTACTTCTTTTATCTTAATAGCTGATTGATTGATCAAATCAAGATTCCAATATTTCCATTTAAAATTAAGATTACCAATCATCACGATTTTGTACACTTTATCTTTTTCAATAAAATCTTTATTTACTCCTCTATAAATTTGCGTTCTGTATTTCCACTGATTTTGTTTACCTAAAGTCCACAACTTTAAAATATAATACTTATAAATTTTATTATCATCGTATATTTTTTCTTTTTCAACCACTTCTAACTTTACTTCACCATAAAATAAAAAGAGGTTTGTTCCATCAGATTCGTCAATCCAACTAGATAAACTTTTTCTCCTAAGTGATTTCAACTCAGTTATATCTTTTTTTACTTCAGGGATTAACATTGAACTTAAATCATTTTTATCATTAGAGAGATTATTATTAATTAAAAAGTCAGATTTTTCTTTTTTACATTTAAACAACATACGCATTATAGAATTTAGCTTGTCCTCGATCTGATCATCAGTTAGTTCTTTTACATAATTTTGAATCGTCTTCTTTGAAGCATAATCGTATAAATACGAACAACTATTTTCGTGTGAAGATGATGGTTTCTTTTTCAAATGTGCTCTGGTAACAGATGTCTTATTTACTAAAAACAATATGGCTTTTTCGCATTCCGGACATAACATTCTATCTTCAAACGGACTATAATCACCTTGATGACTTTCAGAATAATTTACTACATATTTAACATTATGGGTCTTATTTGTATTAATATAATAAAATTCTTCAAAACTCTTAGACTTATTCATAAAATCACCTAATCATAATTATTTTGAAATGCTTTCTTACTTAAAAAAATAAGTTCCTATTGTCTTAATATTTTTAATCGAACTAATAATTCCTACACTGTATTTCGCCCTTGTTAAAGCAACATAAAATTTAGCTAAAGTTGTTTCATTCAAATCTAATTCTCCAGTTTTTATGTATTTCTCCATCTTAGTTGTAGGTTTTATAAGAACTCTATCAAATGTTAAACCTTTTGAATCCCCAAAATTAATTGCATTTGGTAAAACTGTTCTAGCATCATATCTTAAACACTGAGGATTATATTTCTGAAGATACTCTTCTACATCATTTGGATGAACAATAAATACACCATCATGTCCGGTGCGTTCTTCATTTCTTGAAAATGTACTAACCATACCATCAAATAAGCTGTCACTAAAATTACAAATAAACTCATTACATCTATAACTAATGTTTAAGCTTTGATCAATATCACAAATATCTGTTCTTTCTATAAAATAATGAATAATATTTATCCCTTTATATTTTTTGTTCTTATTAGTATTGCTTGTTGCATAAGTTGCTTGTCTAATATCACCTACAAATAATACTTTTATGGAAGAATGCATTAAGAAGTTAAATATCTCTAAATCATAGCCAGCCATGTCTTGTACTTCATCTATATAAATAAAGTCATATAATTCACTAATACGAGTAATATTCTTATATTCACATTTATGGGCAATTAGCTCTGCTAATTCAGAGAGTCTATCCTTGTTAACTTCATTGTTCTCATTTAAAAAATATGACTTAATGTTAGTTTTGGTTGCAAATCTATAAATAGGACCATTAGGAAAATACACACCTTCTATTCGATCTTCATAAACGTAATTTTGATAAGGTCTTATTAAGTCGGATAATAAAAATGTATACCAACTTTTCACTATAATGTGATTTGGTATAAATCCATGTAACTCTTTAATTTTTTTCTCAATCTCTTCACGATTATTATTAGTATATGTAATAATCAAAGTCTTTTTTGGAGCGTTATTAAGAGCTTCTCTGACTATATGTGTTGTTTTACCAGAACCAGCAGCCGCAACAATAAGTTTATTCTTCAATTGCATCTAATATGTACCTCGGCATTTGAGTAGTTTTATCAGATTCAAATATTTTTAGTGCACACTTAGTTTTGTTGTTCAGCATATACGCTAACAAACGACTTTTTGTGTATTCAGGATGACCTAAAATTTCTTTAAGTACCGACAGATTTTCATTGTTGGCTTCAACAATATTTGGCTCAAGTGTCTCAAGAGTTTCGTCCGGACCGTAGTAGATTTTCACGAAAGTATTCGAAGAATAATCTTCATACTTCTTATTAATATTTTCTCCAATGTTTCCATCATTATCTGTTATAATTGTAATTTCTTTTTGGAGGTTAACGGATATCTCAACAAACCTTTTGAAAGACAGACCATCCACACAAAATATATCCACGCCATTTTCTAAAGGTAATTTGCCATACAAATCTTTATACGCACGTTGTACTATTAAATCTTCAGATGGCCCCTCTACCAAGATGACTTTACGACTTAATACGAGACGAAGCGTATCATAGCCAGGCAACTTCATAAAGAAATCTCTAGTTTCATTGTCAAGATCATTGAATGTTGTTATTTCCTTATCATTTGAAAGTAAAATCATTTTTCCAATGTCTAATTTATTTAAAATAAAACTACTATGCGTTGTAATTATTAATTGCTTACTTTCGTTCTTAGTTTTAATTACGTTAAGTAATTTATTTAAATTTGAAAGTGATAAATGATTTTCCGGTTCTTCTATCAAAACTACTGCTTCTAGTTCTGTATTAGACTCTAATGCTAATTTCATTTTTATAGCATTTTGTTCGCCTTTTCCTATGTAATCAAAAGGTACTTCATTTAAATATGCAGTAATAATTTTATCCCAGTTAGTTTTGCTCGAGATATCGACCGATACATTTAAATTTTTATCGGTAATATCTCCTTTTTTTTCGTTTAAGCTTTCGTTTATAGTTGCAATGGATTGATTTTCTGAGAATGTTTCTTTTAGCTTTCTGTAATGAACAGCTAATTCTGTTCGTTGTGAAGGTTCTAAAGAGTCATTTAAAATCTTGTGTAAATATATATCTGTACCATTTTGATATTTTGAAGTGGATGTATCTATTAGTGTTGATCTAGCAGGTATACTTCTTGAAGTTAAGCTATTCCCAGCAAAAGATCGCCAAATTACTTTGTAATATTCAATTGGTATCGTTTTAATTGTACTTACATCTTGGATATAAGTTTCGTACTCAGTTTGGTACGTTGAATCAAATTCAATGCTTATAGATACACCTGGAGTATCTGTTCTTAATAAATTGTTTGTACCTTTTAATTCGCTGTATATGCTGTTTGGATTATCGAAATACAGTTCAATACTAATTCTAGGTAATTCAGCTTGTGCATTAGTTATTAATTGTTGTAAGTATGTTCTTACACTATTTATGTTAAACAAATATGGACTTAATTCATTCTGAAGTAACCTATTATTTAATTGGCCTGTCAAAGCTATATTTATTGCTTCTAATAGAGTTGATTTCCCAGCTTCATTATCTCCAATGATTATATTTAAATCAGAATTTAAATCTAACTCAAAGTCCTGAAATGATTTATAGTTATTTATTTTTAACTTGTTTATCATGCTTAATTTCCTCTCACTTTAGTATTAATCACAAAATTACCCCACTAATTTCCTGTTGTTTATCGCCTTTCCATTATCAATATTATCCCTTATAAAGGATTTAATATCCACTAATGTTCACTAATGAAAAATTTGAAAAATTTAATAAAACATAAATTCAATACAATTTTCTATATCTTTAGTGATATATGTAATTTTAATCTAGTCATATTCTTATTTTTTACATATTTGAATCTATAATCATTATTTAGCACGAATTTATGCTTCTTTTATTATGTCTTTTACTCTTATAATGAATCGCGTATTCTTTTGAATAACATAAGAGTTCATTAGTCTAATTTTTATAAATTAAAAAATGTGAGAGGTGAGTGGAAACTGACTCCCACTCACCTCTCACAAATGACTTAAGCCTGCGGACGTTTCCGACGCAAACCATAATACTGATAAAATTGAACTTCGATGTTCCCGTTGTACAGCTTCCGGCGTTTCGTCGCTGGACGACCGTACGCTTTTTCAAACTCAACATACGAAGTGATCATGTAGACACTGTAGTATGGGAATTCCTTGTACGCTGTTCCAATCTTGCGGTAGAGCTGATGGACTTCACTTGCGTCTTCCAAACGTTCCCCGTACGGCGGGTTTCCGATGATGACACCGAAGTCTTCCTTCGGTTTGAAGTCGGCTGCGTCGCGTTGCATGACGTTGATCGCATCGCGGACGTCTGCGAGTTCAGCATTCTTTTTCGCGAGCTTGACCATCTCTGGATCGACATCGCTTGCGTAGATTTTCAGTAGTTTGTCCCACTCCGCTTTGTCGTTCGCTTCGTTGATCGCATCGAACCATGCCTTCTTTGGAATGCATTTCCATTCCTGCGAGACGAACTCGCGGTTGATGCCTGGTGCAATATTGCGCCCGATCATCGCCGCTTCGATTGCCAGGGTGCCTGAACCGGTGAAGACGTCGTAGAGCGGCATATCCGGCTTCCAGTTCGTCAGCATCAACATCGCTGCTGCCATCGTTTCTTTGAGTGGGGCTGCTGAATGGAACTCACGGTAGCCGCGTTTGTGCAATGCGTCGCCTGACGTATCGATCGTCAATGTCGCGATGTCTTTTAACAAGGCGACTTCGATCGGATAGCTCGCGCCTGTCTTCGGCAACCATTCCGTTCCTTTGTTGTACGCATCTTGCATGTGCGAGACGATCGCTTTCTCGGTGATCTTCTGACAGTCACGGATCGAGAACAGCTTCGACTTGACCGAACGACCGTTGACGATGAAGTTCGCATCCCACGGCATCAATTCGTGCCACGGTAGTGCCTTGACTTGATCGAACAATTTTTCGAATGTCGTCGCGCGGAACTCGGCGACGACGAGTTTGACCCGGTCCGCTGTCCGAAGCCACATGTTCAAACGGGGAATGTCCTCCATCTCACAATCGATGTAGACCTTTCCGTCCTCGACCGTACATTCATACCCTAACGCACGGACTTCTTTTGCGACGAGCGCTTCGATTCCCATCGCCGCTGTCGCGATGACTAAGCGTTTTGCCATATCGCGTTCACTCCTTTATCGTTTCTTCCACTGTATCGTTTCATTGCAATAAAAAAAGAGCCCAGGGTGGACCTGGACTCTCGTTCAACTTAAAAATAACAGCCTATGTGGTCCTGTAAGCCATGTTCTGTTCCTTAGTGTTCCAAACGGTTTGACCCTCACACGCAGGCGACAATCATCTATCTCCGTATTTGCATACGCTCTCCATCGCGTTCAGTTCCGCTCCGGAAATTCCCCTACCAAATTTGGGTTTCTCGCTCGTGGGGTTTACCTCGTTCCACCTTCATGGTTTCCCATGAAGCTCCGTCACTGTGGCACCTTCAAGAAGTTTCGGCCATATCCGAAGACTTAGGCGTTCCTTCTGCCGTCAGCTTGACGCTGCCTACACTTATCTTTTTGTGTAGCACGATCACTACAGCCATCGCAGGCTGTGCGAGCATGGACTTTCCTCAAAGCACCGAAATGCCCCGCGATTGTCCGAACCAACATAGTCACTGCTTATGAGTGTAGCGTAGATGCCGCTTTCCTGCAAGAGGTAATTCTCGTTTTACAAACGAAAAAGTTGCGTCCCTGCCTCATTTCACGGTATAGTACAAGAGTTCAGAAGGAGGCATGCAGCATGAAAAAACGACGCTCTGGTACGAACCGGCGAACGGTTCGCAAGTTGACATTCCTGATCGAGATCGACGAGATCAAGGCACTTCATCTGCGAAACGGCATCTTCGCCTTTTATCGTCAAGGAGAGCTCATCCACGCGTTCGAGCCGTTCAACGTCAAGGCGCCAGATGCACTCTCAAAACGTAGCTATCATTTCGATCAACACGATATCTTGCTTATGAACGAACGGTTCCCTGAGCAAATCCCGTTGTATGATGAAGCGATGACGTTACGCTCTTGGGCCGACCAGGTCGCTTATGGTTTATACCAATTGATCGATTCCAGTCGCCTGTCGTTCGTCCATGAGGATGACACAGGATACAAGATGGAAGCGATGATCACATGGACTGGAGAGGCATTGACGCCTCCGACGCCCGTCTATAAAAAAGGAAAAGACCCGAAGTAACCTTCAGGTCTCGTACGGCGCTTCCCACTCAGTGGGAGGCGCTTTTTTATTTGACTGTCAGTAAGCGTTCGACGGTCCGCGTATGCCGTCCACCGGTCGTTGTAAAGACAAGCTTATACGCCCCCTTGTCTTTCAACTTATACGTAAACTTATGCGTACCGTTCGTTAGATTCGATTGCGTGAATGTCTTAACGACCTTCCCGTCCTTATAGAGACGTGTCGTCGTCTTCGCACTCGCATACTCATCAAAATAGAATGTAAACGCCTGATTCGGCTTAACCGTTGCCGGTAACGAGATCTTCGAGATCGGTGCCGGCAGTGTCGCTAAGATACCGGCATTCAAGCGACCTGTTCCGTAATGCAACTTCGTATCACCTGATTTTTTCGACGCTGCAGCATATAACTTACTGCGCATCGTCGTGTTCGAGACGAATGGATTCTTCGATTTTGCGAGCGCCAACACACCACTGACGACCGGTGTCGCCATCGATGTTCCGTCCAAGTAGCCGTACTTGTTGCCGACGATCGTCGAGTAGATCCCTTCCCCCGGTGCCATGATGTTGAGTCCTTTACCGTAGTTCGAGAACGTCGAGGCACGCCCCAGCGTTCCGACGGATCCGACACCGACGACTTGACTCATCGATCCTGGAAAGAGTACCTTATTGCGCCCGTCGTTTCCGGCTGCTCCGACGACAAGGATATTTTTCGCTTCCGCCTTTTTGACCGCTGCTTCCATGTACGGATCAAACTCATATTGTCCGAGTGACAGGTTGATGACATCTGCTCCCTGCTCGATTGCATACAAAATACCGTCGCCGATGTCGATTGATGCGGCAAAGTCTCCATCGAAGACATCGGCCCCGATCAGTTTGACACCAGATGCGACACCGACGATCCCTTGACCGTCTTCACGCGCCGCGACGATGCCGGCGACGTGTGTCCCGTGGTCGTCTGGCTTCCGGATTCCAGAAATCGTCGTCGTCTTATAGATGACGTCCTTGAACTCGCGGTGTTTCGTATCGATCGCATCATCGATGATTGCAACCCGGATGTCCGATTTTCCGCGGCTGTACTTCCAGTAAGCCGGAATGCGCGACTGATCAAGATACGTTTGTTGAAACTGAGCGGAATCCGTCGCTCTCTTGACGTCCGTGATTGGAATCAAATCGACATCGATATCCTTTTCCTCGAGATGCGCAAGCGGCTCGACGAGCGAGAATCCTTTTTGTTTCAAGGCACGAATCTCGGTCAGCCCCTGATTCGCCAACCACTCTTGTTTTTGTTGTTCTGTAAAAGTCGGATCATATTGTACATATTGAGACTGCGCGAAAGCAGACGTTGGCATGGCGACGATTGTCGCTAGCGTGAGTAGTGCAAGTTGCTTTTTCATGGGAACCCTGCCCTTCTCTGATTACGCGCCGACCGAAGAATCGTCTGGACTAAAGCGGAACCGTGCCGTCCGGTTCTTCGCTGACTTCAAAAGGAATGATTTTCCCGATCGTCACGTAAGCATAATAGCGTGCAAGGACCGCACGCCAACGCGTTGCATCGATCCCCGTCAGGTCTTCACCTAACGGGGAACCGTCGAATGTCTCGAACTGTTGGCAAAAGAAGGCTTCTTCCTCCTCGTGCCACGTCACTTCTTCGCCGATGAACCCGGTCGAAAAGCGGACAAAATCCGCAATCGAGGGTCCAATCACTTCTGCCGGCAAGCGTTCGCTCATCCGTCCGACCAGTTCATACCGGTCGCGTTGTGCTTGTTCCGCTTCTTCAATCGAATGACACAGCAGCACTTCACGATTTATTTCTACTAACACGACATAGTCACCACTCGGTAAATTGACGTGAATCATCCCTACACCCCTCGGACTGAATTCGTGCGGCTTCTAGGTGTCATTTTTTCTTCGATAATTTATAATGTCCATTTTCGATCAAATGTTAATTCAATCGGCTCGTTATCTTTCGACTTTAACATAACGACCCGCGTCGTTTCAATTTGATCGATGAGATCAGGTTGACGAAGAGACTGGATTTCCTTTGAAGAACCGGCTTCAATCCGGTCTCTGTAAGGGGCAAGCAACTCTTGTTGATTGCTTGCGAGTGCATACCAGGCAAGACGGGCGAATGGTTCGTCCTTCGCTGTTTCAAGCGCATAACTCTCGAAGATATCTGGAAGATAACTGCTAAATTGATCAAGCGCGTCGATTCGTTCAGCGACATCTAAAATCGTCAACCAGCTCGGGAGTGACAGCAACGATTCGCTCGACCACCAGTCGAGTAAATCGACATGCTCTTTAAGTAATTGATGAGCTTCCGGCCGGTCAATCATATGTTGTAGCGTCTGGATGAGTTCGTTCCAGGCAAGTGACCAGTATTCCTCTGATGGATTAGCTGAAAGGAAAAATTGACGATAGACCGTTAACAATTCCGAAACGTCCGTTAATGGTTCGACTTCTAGCCGTTGATTGAATCGGCTAACTGCTTTTGTAAAATAATTTGGTTCAAGCGTCAGTGCCATATAGAGTAATTTTGGTGCATTTTTAATTTCGCCTTGATCGACCGTCTCAAATAATTCTTGAATCCATTCTGGTTGTGGTTGTGTCATAATCTTTTTCCTCCGTCTAGTAAATTTATTTACTATACCCGAAAAAAGATTGGTTAAATCCTTTCTTCTCTAAATCGCTCCGATTCGTTGGGCGGTTTCCTCCGAACATAAGACGATCAACGTCCCGTTTTTCGGAATCGCTTCATCGAGTCGACGGTTCAAATCGAGTCGTTTTCCGTCAGATAGGATCGTGACGCCTTCTTCTAGCAAGGCATGATAGGCGTCACGGTACGTCCCCCACTCCGGTCTACTCGGAATCGAGAACATGCCTTCACCGTCCTTCGTCAACAAATCCGTCACGACCTTCGTCACACCAGGATGATGGGACGCGAGGATTGCCATCCGGGCAATCGTCTCATCACCAAGTAACACCTCATCAACCTTAACCTGTTCGAAGCTGTCGAGATGTTCTTCAAGCATCATCTCGACGATTGTATAGATGTTCGGATTCGCCCGTTCGATGCTTGAAGCAATCAACAATGTCCGTCCGTCAGCATGGACCGGTGGAATCGAATGATCGGCGAGGACGATCGCGCGAACTGCCTTTTCGATGTGAGCTCGCTCAAGCGTCGACGTCAGTGCCGGATCACCACAGACGTAATGGAACCGGGGGTGACTGAATGGCTCGCGCTCTAAATCATCGACGAGGACGACATCCGTATGTTCGAGCAATGACTCGATGACGTGCTTCGAACGCCGACTGTAACCGAAGACGACCGTATGTCCTGTTTCCTTCACTTGTAACAACCCTCTTTCCTTTTGATTACGAATCAACTGGACACCGTCGACCAGTTTTGAGATTAGTCCCCCGACGATCCCGATTCCAAAGATGAAGACGAAAATCGTCAGAATCCGACCGGTATCAGAATTCGGGAAGAAGTCGCCGTACCCGACCGTGACGACGGTCGTCATCGTCCAGTAGACGGCCCGGAAGTAGGATCCGAACGTTTCTGGCTCAAGAGCATACATGATGCCCGCGACACCGAAGACGAAGATCAGAGACGCATATCCGAGCGTCCGCATGCGTAAAAACGACACTTTTCGTAAAAAACGTAACCAGACCATCTTTTTTTTCATTCCTTTCGAACAATCCGGTCTCTTCCCCTGTCAATAAGGGCGAAGGAGGTGATACACATGACACAAGCAGAAGAAATCAAGACGAGTCTCGTCATCGTCTTCGAGCGGAAGGACAAGGTGACAGCAAACGGTGATGCCGTCGTTGCTCGCCGCCGCTATAACGGCTTACGTTCGAATCTTCCAGCAGACGTCGTCGCTTCGATCGGGCAATCGATTGGCAGCTTACTCGACGGACGCTACGCGCTGACGGAAATCAGCCGTGACTACGCTCTGCTCAAGGCATAACTTGTCCCTACATTTCATGAAAGGAGTGACCATTGATGGAACATACGATCGTCCTGACGTTCGATACGGTGACGAAAAAACCGTATCGCTTACGGATCGCTGGTGCGAAAGAGAATGCGACCGTGGCTGAGATCAAAGCAATCGGTGACTTGTTCGTCGCTCATGACCCGTTCATGAACGGTGTCACACGTCTCGCGTCCGCTGAATTGCAAAATAGTTCGGAATCGCCATTCGTCTTGTAAGCTTTTTCAGTCCATCGTCACGGGATTACGTGACGATGGCTTTTTTTTGGTATACTAGAAACATCAACCAGCTGAAAGGAAGTCAATTTATGGCCAAACGCCCACTCACTCCTCGCGAATGCGAACTCGTCGTCTGTAGTCTCTACGTAATGGAACTCATCCCGTTCGAAGGCATCATGGAACGTCTCGAATCCATTACGCTCCGAGACATCATCGGCCCCGTCGCACGTGGCGAATCGACGCGGGAGCAAGCTGCTGACGCGCTTGACCAGTACATCAAGGTCCGACGTCGCCGGTTCCGCAACGTCCCACCGGAACATCTGTGGTCGCTTGACGACCGGATTGAACAAGAAGCATTGCGGATGATCCGCAAGCGTTCGCCGCTCTCGGCAGGAGAAAAGCTCCAGCCGAAAGCCATTCCTCATGAAATGGGTGATACGGTCGAGTTGAAAGTGACCGAAATTCAGGATCGCAACAACAAAGTGACCTTGATCGGGAAAGTCGGAAACGTCACGGCGAAGCTCCCGGTCGCGAACCGTCAAGCCTATAAAGGCAATAAGACGATCTCTGCCTGGATCACGGGTGTCGAGAAAAAACCTGCCTTACTTCATCTGTCGACATCCGACTACGGTAAGCATCAGCCGTCAGACGACGTCAAAGCAGCTTACGCAACTGCCGTTGCCGCGTTACGTCGTTATTTCGAGACGAACGAACTCCCGACGACCGAAGAAGTCGATCTCGCGAAATCACTGTTCCAACGGATGATCCGTCGCGATCAGAATGATTGGTTCACAGTGTACGTCGCGATGGGTCGTCCACAACTTGATCACGTCCGGCGCTGGGTCAAGGTCATTCAGATGCTTGCCCGCTCACTGCGCGGAGACGAGGAAGCGACACAACAACTCGCTTCGCAGGAAGATCGTTTCTTCAAGGACGCCTTATTGCGTGCCTGTAAAGCAGCAGAGAAAAACTTCACGTCTTGATGCTTTCGCCCTAGAACGTATCGATTCCTAGTCAAAACGAAAAAAACGCTTCGTCCCGGATAAGTTGAACTGCTCCCTGTCAAGTAGACAGGACAAATAATAAAAATCCTTTAAACGGCTTGCGCTCTGTATTCTAATGGAGCCAAGCCGTTTAATCGTTGTTGGTATCGTTCTTCATTGTAGAAGTAAAT
>Ga0308160_10000220_pt1 | contig 140985 bp, 115 predicted proteins | sample PhyFR1_FD_201036 | JGI IMG/M metagenome (GOLD analysis project Ga0308160, IMG submission 201036) | Phyllosphere microbial communities from UC Gill Tract Community Farm, Albany, California, United States - DLSLF.R1 | ecosystem: Host-associated > Plants > Phyllosphere > Unclassified | place... | reverse complement strand
CCACAGACCTCTATCTAATTATAATTTCAATCCGATACGTTCTGTTAGTGTGGTCGTCATTGCGAGGCCGGGATTGAGCGAGCCGAAGCAATCTTTCATGCTTATAGCTCTATTATAAAGATTGCTTTCCCGAAAATCGGGGCAGGCTGTCGGCTGAAAAAGCCTTCTCAGCAATGACGATACCTCTAAGGATCATCTCCTTTAGAAAACTCAATTAACATCCATTTGCCGAGGTCTGTGTCCCCACAGACCTCTATCTAATTATAATTTCAATCCGATACGTTCTGTTAGTGTGGTCGTCATTGCGAGGCCGGGATTGAGCGAGCCGAAGCAATCTTTCATGCTTATAGCTCTATTATAAAGATTGCTTCCCTGAAAATCGGGGCAGGCTGTCAGCTGAAAAAGCCTTTTCGCAATGACGATATCTCTAAGGATCATCTCCTTTAAATTCCCATCCCCGTGGTCTGTGTCCCCACAGACCTCTATCTAATTATAATTTCAATCCAATACGTTTGATAAATGTTCTTTAAGGACACAGACCATGGATGAACAGAGCTTTAAAACTAAAATAATTCGGAAAGCAGGTTTCTACAGATTCGGTTCCGGTAGTCCTGCTCTGCACTTTATCCCGATGTAAGTTCGTACTGATTTGATCGGATCAAAAACCGGGATGTTCGTTCCAATCAGGTTTATTTAATTCAGGGCAGTGCTGCTATTAGACATTTCCATGCTGACGCCAATAATCTACATAATGCATAGTTCGTTAGTGTGGTCGTCATTGCGAGGCCGGGATTGAGGGGTAGAAGAATATTATAATTAATTGTACCTATAATACAGACTCAGGCAGTGAACACTATTGCTCAGTCAATCTTATGGCTTATTGCATTAAGATTCCCAATCAAGTTGGGAATGACGATACGTCTAGAGAATTCATCTCCATTAAACACCAATTAAGATCCGATAACCATGGTCTGTGTCCCCACAGAACATGGCCTAATATCCCACAATATACCCAATATCTAAAATCATCATAAACGGTCTGTGAGAACACAGACCAAGGATTGGGCATCTTGTTTGCTCTATATATTTCCGTCCAGCTAGGCCTTGCCACAGTATCCACGTTTTACTTAAATCCGGCCTAATAAATTTTTCGGACTCCACTGATCAAGCCACCCCACTGGCTTCGAAAGAAAAATTTTCAGCCGGTGTTTTTTGTTTCTTTTTGACACCAAAAAGAAAGAGCCCATCGGCGGCGGCGAGCCGAGGCAAGACAGTGCACCAGGGCAAGAAAATAAAACTCGATATGACGTCCTCCACATAAAAATTCTTTGACACAGACCAAGGATTACACAAAACCCCTCTACCCCACCTTCAACACCCAAACCGATACACTGCCCGCATTGCAATGAAATTCTGCCCAGCCGTTTTCATCGATAACCACTTCCTGCTCCCGATAACCTAAAGCATCAACAAAGGTTTTCCCGGCGAAACGTTTGCCGATTTCCATTTTTTTATACCCTTCTTCACCTGTACTTAACAATACCGCAAGTCCGCTATTTTCATGTTCCTCATCCCCTTCCCTTGTCCAGCCTACACAATTGCCATGATCAAAATAATCGCGTTGCTCACCATAAGCCAGGGCGCTACGGATTTTACTCATGGTTTCTACTGCCGGGATAGCTACCAATTCTACATGAACCTCATTCCCTTCCTGATCCTGATCATCGTAAATGCCTCCATATAGATCAGGGAAAAACAAACAAGGAATGCCCTGTAAACGCAATAAAATCATGGCATAAGCCAATGGCCTGAACCAAAAATCCACATAAGATTCTAACGCCTGCAAAGGTTGCGAATCATGGTTATCCACAAAAGTAACCGCCAGTTCGGGTTTAATCTGGACCAAAGTATCATTAAAAATGGTTCGCATATCGAAACTCTCATCCTTACTGGCCACAAAAAAATTATGGTGCAAAAGCGAATCAAATATCTGGGTACGACCTCCGGTAAGCTCAATGTATTCCAACTGCCCCGCTATATCCACCACATTCCAATCTTCGGCAACAATAAAAAACTCGCGGTTAAATTTCTGATTCAAATGGTCAATCCATTCGGTTATAAAACCAGGATTAATGTGTTTTACCGCATCTAACCTAAAGCCATCAACTTTAGTGGTTTCTACCACCCATTCGCCCCAATATTTTAATTCTTCTACTACGGCTCGGTTACGGTAATCAATATCATTAAACATCAGGTAATCGTAATTGCCCAGCTCGGTAGAAGGAACTTCCTCAAAACCTTCGCCTACATTATTCTGGATAGAATAAATGGCCGATTTCTTAAGATCTTCAGCCCAATCTACCCCGCTAAAGCAATTGTGGTCCCAGATAAATTCAGAATACTTGCCTTTTCGCCCCGGGAAGGTAAACTTTGTCCAGGCTTCTATTTCAAAAACATCACTGGTAAATTCGTTTCTGTTATCAGGGTTTACCGTTTTCACCTTCACTTTTTCCACTTCATCGCCGCCGGCCTTATGGTTAAAAACGACATCGGCTAAGGCATTTATGCCATTATCATGCAGCGCTTCAATAGCCTTGATATATTCATCTTTAGAGCCATATTTGGTATTCACGCCTCCTTTTTGGTCAAATTCACCCAAATCGAATAAATCATAAGTGGCGTAGCCCACATCGTAAGCGGCATTGTTCGATTTATAAGCTGGCGGAAGCCAAACCGCAGTAATCCCTATTTCTTTTAAATGAGCGGCTTCGGAAGCCACTTTTGTCCATAAATTTTGCTCTTCGTTATAGTACCAATGAAAAAACTGGATCAGTGTCTGGTTCTGCATTAATTTAATTTTTTATGACAACAGGATTTGCATTGAATTGTTTTTTGATTAATTGCCACTGATTTTACTCCTTACCTAAAAATTACAATCTCCATAAATGTATTTAATCATCAGAAAAATCCCATTAAAATCTACCGGAATCCATTTAAGGTAAGATTTAACATACATTTTTGTTACTTTTGCGTTCAAATGATCCCTAAAAAGAAATTCGCCAAAGAAAGTTTTACCATCATGAACGAGTTGGTACTGCCAAATGATACCAATACATTAAATAACCTGATGGGCGGCCGTTTGCTGCATTGGATGGATATTGCGGCCGCTATTTCTGCTCAAAAACACTGTAACCGCATTGTAGTTACGGCTTCTGTTGATAACGTTTCTTTTAAACATCCCATTAAATTAGGCGATGTAATTACCATTGAGGCTAAGGTAACCAGGGCATTTAATACCTCTGTAGAGGTGCGTTTGGATGTTTGGGCAGAGAATATCCCAAGCGGTGCCCGCCAAAAAAGTAATGAGGCTTACTATACTTTTGTTGCGGTAGATCAGAGTGCGCGGACCATACCTGTGCCGGAGCTGATTCCAGAAACGCCCGAAGAAACTGATCTGTTTGATGGTGCCCTGCGCCGCAGGCAATTGCGCCTGGTTTTGGGTGGAAAAATGAACCCGGATGATGCCAGTGAATTAAAGGCACTTTTCTTTAAAGCATAATTTTTACATTAAATTCCTTCTTGCTTGGCTTGATTGTTTTATTTTAGCGGCTTACCTACGCTGAAAAATATGACAACTTATACCATTCTTATTATTTTAAGCGGATTAGTTATTTTTTCTTATCTGTTTGATTTAGTGGCCAGTAAAACCAAAGTACCATCGGTTTTATTGCTGCTTTTATTGGGTATTGGTTTGCGTTTCCTGGTCGATTATCTTAAAATACAGACTTTTAATTTTCTGTCCATCCTCCCTACTTTAGGTACAGTGGGTTTAATTTTAATTGTTTTTGAAGGTTCACTCGAACTCAAGTATGATCAACATAAAAACAAGATCATTAAAAGCGCTTTTTTTTCGGCTTTAACCATTTTGCTCGGTACCATCAGCGTAATTACGACCATCATTTACCAGATTTCGCATCACGATTTATATACCTGCATTGCCAATGCCATCCCTTTTAGTGTAATCAGTTCGGCCATTGCCATTCCATCGGCCGCAGCCTTAAACAATAAGGATAAAGAGTTTGTGATCTACGAATCTTCTTTCTCTGATATCCTGGGGATCATCATTTTTAATTTCACCATTACCAACCATTCAGTTAATACCTCCGCATTTATCGGCCTGGGTTTAAGTACTTTTCTCATCCTTTTGTTATCGGCCATTGCCTGCGTGGTGCTATTATACATTATGGGCAGGCTGGTACACCACATTAAATTTTTCCTGATTATAGCCATACTTATTCTGGTTTATGCCATCGGTCAATCCTACCACCTATCTTCGCTGGTGCTGATTTTGAGTACGGGTTTATTCCTGAATAATGCCGATACCATCCAGCACGCCTGGTTTAGAAGTATATTTTTATATAAAAACTTAACAGCCGACTTATCACAGCTTTACCAGTTATCGGCAGAAAGTGCCTTTATTTTGCGGACTTTCTTTTTCGTTATTTTCGGTTTTACAATGAATATCGGCGAACTGAACAATAAGATTGTACTCGCCAATGGCTTTTTTATTCTGATCACGATATACCTTATCAGGATGCTCTTCCTTAAAATATTTAAAAAGGATAATTTAGGCCCGATTTTATACATCGCCCCCCGCGGACTGATCAGCATTTTACTTTATTTCAACCTGCCTGCATCGCTAAAAATACAGGAAGTGGGTACGCCATTTTTGTTCCTTGTGGTATTGGGTTCTAGTATTGTAATGACGCTGGGAATTACGCTGAGTAAAAGAAATAATGTGGTTCAGTAGTTCATTGGGTTAATCGTATAAGCTGGTTAATGGTTTATTGGTTGATAGATCATGGTTAATTGCCACTAGGCCACAACTTCAACTTGCTTATCATTCTGAACGCAGAAGACCTACGAAGCAATGCATGAATACTTACCATTGACAAACTCCAATAGAATGATCGTCATCTCGACTGTAGCGCAGCGAAATGGAGAGATCTATCTAGACAGATTTAGCTTCATTCGACGCCAAACGCCCAACGCCTAACGTCTAATCGTAGATGAAATAGATTTCAACTGCTGCAGTTCTGCCAAAACATCTGGATTGGCCTGGTAATAAATGGAATAATAACTCAGCTCGTTTATTTTATTGGCTTCTTTTTGATCGAGATTAAACCTGGCTACATTTGGGTTAATGGCATGGATGGGTAGCGCAACAGCGTTGGCAATTGCGGTAAAAATAACAGAGAAAAAAGTAATTCCAGCTTCCTCTTCTACGGTTGGCGCTTCTTTGCCCCATTTATCGACCAACTTGCCACGCTTATCTATGGTGTATTGATCGGGATTCTGTGTGCCTATTTTAACCAGATTCATCCCTTTATAACCTTTTTTAATTGTGCGGATCTGTACCGTTTTAATATCATTTAAGGGAACGGTAATAAATTCGCCATCATGATTTAGAATTACGCTTGCCGAATCTACTTTATATAAAATTCCTTTGTATTTTTCATTTTGGGTTTTTAGAATGGCCATGTAGGGCTTAACGCTTTGAGCCATTGCTAAGCTTATAGAAAAGAAAAAGAGGAGGGCAACATAGATAGACTTCATGATGTTATTAGTTTATTTGGTTAATTGTATAAACTGGTTAATCGGTTAACTGAGACCAAACTCCAAACCAGTAAACCGACTCAAGGCTAACGACTCAGGAATCGGACTAAATACGCCTGGCGCCTAAGGTTTATCAATATAGTGAGCTTTGGAATAGATTTCCAATTTTTTATACTCAGTAGCAAACAGTTTTACATCTTTATTGATCTTCAAAAACATCTTTTTAGCCTTAAGTTCGGCAATAAGGCCATAGGTTGTACCTACTGCAGCCCCCAGAGTGGTAGTAGCCAAAAATGCCACAAGTTGCTCGTTGCCAGATGCATTGTTGTTATCTGTAAATGCCAAAGAACCAATTGCCGCGCCGGCAAGCGTCCCGATCAGAAATCCTTTACCAGTATTAATCCCTTTTTTATTTAAGCGGATGCTGATGATATTTTTAGAACGGAGCATGATGTAATTTCCATAACCATCATTCACAGCGACACCTTCAGGAGAAATTTTCTCTAAGGTACCTTTTACCACAGGTAAAGAATCAGAAACCACTTTTACCTGGTAATTGATAAATTCCTGTGCTTTAACGCTGTTGAGAAACAGGTTACTGATCAAGAAACAGAGCGATAAAAAGAAAATTTTCATTGGAGAGCGGTTTAGTTGGTTAATTGTATAAATTGGTTAATTGTTTAGATTGGTTAATCGGTTAACTGTTTAAATCGGTTAATTGTTAAAATCGACTAAAGACTGCTGACTCAAGACTTCAGACTAAAATCGATCAATCCACTCCCAACTCCAAACGGCCAACTCCAAACTTTATTGCAAACCATCCCCCCCTCGTTCAACAGGCTCCGGACTTCCGACTAAGGACTTTGGACTACAGACTAAGGACTTCAAACTACGCCCCCATTTCCAAAATTTTATCAAATTCAGTCGCCTTAAGCGGCATTACCGATAAACGGCCCTGGCGCACCAAAGAGATATCTGTTAAACTTGGTTCAGCTTTGATCTGTTCTAAAGAAACCGGATTTTTCAGGCTTTCTACCGGCGATAAATCGACCACTACCCAGTTGGCATCATCAGTAGTTGGATCCTGGTAAAACTCCCTCACCACTTTGGCAATGCCCACTACGTTTTTCCCTTCGTTGCTGTGGTAAAAAAGCACTAAATCGCCTTCTTTCATGGCTTTCAGGTTATTCCTCGCCTGATAATTACGCACGCCATCCCAAAAGGTACGGCCATCTTCGTTAAACTTTTCCCAACTGTATTTAAAAGGCTCTGACTTTACTAACCAATGGTTCATTGTATTTCTTTATTTAAAGCTCAAAACTAACAAAACAGAACGGATTAGGAAATAGGAAGTATGAATTTTGCACACGCGGTGCGCCTGCGCGGGTATTTACTTCTTTATGGAATTACCATCAGGGTGATAAGACCAGCCCCCAACAGGGGCGTTTACCAGCGTCATGCAACTTTCCCCAAGGTCGTATATTTCAAACATTTGCTATTCAAAAATAAATGTAACATATACTGTTAAAATAGAGGATAGTTAAGCAGGCACAAATAAGTTATGGATGCTGCAAATCGCTCCATAAACATAACCGATGCATTGCTGCGAGCACTCAAAACTGAGAAGACATCTTCCTAACGGTTTAATTCTTAAATGTTAAGATAAGTGTCTAAAGTGCGTTACATTACATGAAGCATAAAATTAAATAATTAAGCTTTTGCTAGATTCAGGGATTATACTTAATAGAGAATTAGTGTTCATTTGTGGAGTATATATGCCTTTTAAACGATTCCTAATTCTCATAAAAGATAAATTGCCATAACTTTCACCTACGGTATAACAAATACACCAGATGTTTTCAGGCACTAATCGATCATATTATCTTTATCTATGAAAAAAATTAAAAACACTCTTATGCCTATTAAGGTATTTACTTTTTGCCTGCTATGCTGTTTTCTCATTATTCACGCCTGCAAAAAGGATCGATCTGAAAACAGTAATGCAGCTCATCAGTCTGTAACCGAATTGAAATCCTGGTTTATCTCAACAAAGACGCAGTTAGCAGGAAATGAGTTATTAATAGGTTTAAACCCAATTTGGGAAACAGGAGTTCTTAAGGAAAACAAAAAGGAGATTATTTATGAGGTTAGCTTAGAAAATGCCAATAATATTTTTACTACCAGAAAGGACATTGATGTTAAACAAGCTGCAGATTATAGCAAATTAAGCTTATTTAAGCTTGTTCTAATCAAGAATAAAAGCACTGATTCCATTAGGTCGGCTTACATGAATATTGTTGCTGAAAATGCCTACAATATAAACCTAAATAATATTCATTATCAGGATGTTGCTAATTTTACCGGTGTAGTACAATATTATAATTTAGATGGTAGTTCTAACACAGGCTGGCACTATATAAATGGAAAGATAGATGTTAACTTTACCCCTGTAATTTATGATGATTTAAAACCAATAACAGAAGCTGTTTGCGGGTCTGCTCCTGTTTATCAAACCATTTGTGGGGGACCAAATAGTGACACCCACAGTTGTTATACAACTCAAATCGGTGGTGGTTATTACCAATGCAACAAATCTTTGCAACCTGATGATGGAGGCGGTGGTGGTTTTAGCGGAGATGGCAGTGGTGGTTTGGGGGTAGGGAGAAGACCTCCGATTGTTGATGATCCTTCCAAGGCCGAACATCAATTAAAAAAAGACAAGCTTCCACCTAATAATACAACAGATAAACAAGTTTTAAATACTTGTGTTTTTAAAACAATGGAATGGATAAATAAATATTTTGGAGGAAATAAAGATATTAATATAATAGTTAATAAATACGCTGAGGCTACAAAATCACAAGATCAATCAACCGGAACAAAATCGTTTCTGTTAATGACAGACGGCGTCCCAGGAAATGAACTTGATGGCTTGGTTTCCATGTTTTTTGAAACTACACCTACCGAATCAATAAAAAAATCTATTGATTCGGGTTACCCATTAATGGGAACAATTACTACTGATGATGCAAAAATAGGACATGAAGTAATGATTACGGGATATAATAATAATGGATCAATTCAGTACTTTGATCCACAAACAGGAAAATATAATACGAAATCTCCAGCAGAATTTAGCAGCTTAAAAACAATAAAAGGAAATAAATAATATTTTTATGAAAACAAAAAGCAAAAACATAATTAGTCTAAAATATCTTATTTTGATATTAGTAAGTATTTCTACTTTAGTTACACCAATTTCATCTAAAGCACAAACAGTAGATGATTTATCAAAAAAACCAGTATTTATAATGAGGCTATCAGATGGGTCTGAAAAAATAACTCGTATTCCATTAGTTTCAGATTCACAATATAAAATGATGATCCAACTAAATAGAGATAGTTTTTTTCTGAAACATCCTGAAATTAAAGGAACAAGTGTAGCTGTTTTTCCTTTAAAATCTACAGTAAAAAAATTACTTAGCTTAAATGATATATTAAATAATTTTAAAATTGAGAATCGATATAGGAAATTTGATATTAAAATTATTGGATTCCCTAAATTAACAAAAACTGAACTAGAAACACTTTGTGCTACAGAAAATTCAATACAATCGGTAAGTATAGATAAGGAAAAAGAAGCTATAATAATTAAAATGATTTTGGATAAATAGTTTTAATCTATCTCTTTAAAAACCGTTGCTAGCGCACGCGTATCGCGTGTGCATTTTCATATCATCATCACAATTCCTCCAAATCTATCAGTCCTTTATCTCCGCTATAATCAATTGCGCTTCTATATTTCCAATGCCAGGCCTCGTTAACAAAACCTGATACAACCGGATTGTCGTGCAAGTAATCTGCCTTTTGCTCAATAACTGCAGTACTCCATAATTCTATCGGTTTATTATTATGCTGCCAGAACTGATATCCTTTAACATTGCTACTTTTTGAGGCTGCCCGTTTAAACATCCAGAGCAACCATTCTTTTCTACTTTCCCGATTATTTTCTTTAATTGCTTTAACAATTTCTTTAGATGTATACTCTTTTATTCTGCCTAATAAGATATCTGGATTTTTATTCTTTGCGCTAAATATTAAATGGATATGACTCGGCATAATACCCCTGCTGGCGCACGCCTGTTGTGTGTGCATTTTAATATCATCACAGTGAGTTAACGAGTTTTATTTTGTAATTTTATTATCGGCCAAATATGAAAAATATCTATATCATCTCACTTCTACTCTTTACGGTATATTCTGCACAGGCACAGAACAGCAAATCGTATGAAATAACCGGAAATATTAAAAATATCCCTCCAGCAAAAATCTACATGGTTACCATGAAAAGATCCAGGAACAATTCATTAAGCCAGCCCATAATAGACTCGGCAATCATATTGGATGGCAGATTTAAATTTCATAGGGATACAATATTGTTGGAGCCATCCTGGAATACGAATATTTATTACGTGGACGAAAAAACGAAGGAAAAGAAGCTGCTCAGTTTCGTAAACAAATACAACCCGCAAATCAAACAGGGAAACTTCATACTGGAAAATGCCAATATAAAAATAGAAGGCGACATGAATGGCGATTTATATCTGACCGGATCTCCTGAAAGTGAAATGCTGTATCGTTATGGGCTGCCTTCTGCCGGCTTGTACAGAATGACCGCTAAGATAGACTCGTTAAAAAAAATCAAGGATACCGGTAAACTTGCCGAAGCTGTAAAATTCAAAAACGACAGCCTGATATCATTTAAAAACAAGCTCTTATCAATAGCCAGAGAAAACCCATGGAGCTGGATGGCTATGATTAACATCTACCAAAACGCAGAGATGTTCACGCCAACCGAACTGGCAGATATTAGCAGAATTTTCAGTAACGAAGTGATGAACACCACAACAGGGCTAAAACTGTCCAGTTACCAGCGGCAGAGCGGATCTTTAGTTACGGGTGCCAAATTTCCTGATTTTAATTTCAGAGATGTAAATCAGAGACCAATTTCACTGGATAATGTCAAAGGGAAAAAGGGGACACTGGTTATATTTTGGGCGAGCTGGTGCGGTCCGTGCCGGGCAGAAATACCAGAATTAAAAAAATTATATGCCCAATACAAAACCAAGGGAATTAATTTCATCAGCATCTCTACCGATCATGATCTAAAAGCCTGGAAAAAGGCCGTTAAAACTGAAGCCATGCCCTGGACAAACATTTCAAATTTACCAGGCAACAACAATGACATCAACAGGAAGTACAATATCACCGCAATACCAGCAGTGTTTCTCTTGAACTCCAATAATAAAATAATAATGCCAAATGAATACCGTATTACTGAAATAAGCGATAACCTGAACAGTTTAACGAAGCTAATGGAGAAATAAGTAACCGCCACCGCTAGCGCACGCGTGCCGCGTGTGCACTTTAATATCATCATTACAGCTCATCCAATTCTATTAACATTTATTGCGCGCGCAGAGAGGGATAGAAAATTGTACATGCTAAACTTATCAAGTCCTATTCAATTTCAAACACGCATACTTACATACTTTCTCAGTTCGCACAGGTGAGCATATTAAATATACCATTAAGAATTTTATACCATTATATGTTTTCAGAACTAAATCTAGTTAATATATTTACATAAATGCAAATGCATTATATCAATCTAGTCAACTTATAATAAATTTCAACATAGTATATGCCTAAATTAATAGTAGAATATTTGATAATGCTGAGAATAAAGGGTAATTTTTGTAATAACACTGATTCCTTCAATAAACTTTTAGAAACAAATTCCCTTATTTCAATAAAAAAAGACAAACTATTTTTCAATAAGAAAGAATTCTCTTATTGGAATTTCACAAGTGAGGTAAAAGATAAAGACCAACGATATTTTAAAATAAAATTAGAAGGCCAAGAAGAATCTATTATTCCCCAATTTTTAGAACTATTAAAAATAATTCGAGAACAAACCTTCCGAGCAGATGGAAATATAAATATTCTTTGGGATGATATATCTAATTACTATTCTACAAAAGCATATCCTGAGATTAATAAAATTGAAAATTTGATGAGAAAGCTCCTCACTACATTTATGTTAACCAATATAGGTATAAACTGGAGCAATGAAACTTTACCTACTGAGGTTAAATCTAGTTTAAAATTAAAAAACAAAAAAGACAATTCTAATACTAATTTGCTCCATGAAACTGACTTCATCCAACTTGCTGATTTTTTATTTAAGCCATATCAAACCCAAGATATCTCCAACTTATACAAACAACTCAAAAATTGTAAAGATATTTCTGAATTAGATCTTAATAATCTTAAAGAATTTATTCCGCGTTCAAATTGGGAAAGATATTTTAAAACTTTTGTAAACTTTGAAAACGAACTGCTAAATAAGAAGTGGAGCAAATTGTACGAATTAAGGTGTATTATTGCTCATAATAACTTCTTAAGCCATTTTGAATATGAAGAAACTATCGCCCTTATTAATGAATTAACTCCTAGAATCTACGAAGCAATAGATAGCATTGATAAGATAATTGTACCCACTGAAGAGAAAGATCAAGTAATTGAAAATGTTGTAACATCAATTGATGATAACAGTAAAGAATTCCTTTCTAAATGGCGAGAGGTAAATAAATTCATTCAGCAACTATATGTAGATAAAATTGGCCCTTTAGATACAGCGAACAATATCAGTAACATGATTGTATCATTAGTTGAGAAGAGTACACTGAAACAAGATTTTCTAGACGATATTGAACCAATTGGTATCTTTAGAGATAAATTGGTAAAATTAGAATACAAAGTTGACGTTAATGAGGTAATTTTAATGACAAAAATGCTTCAAGATTTTTATTCTAAATATTATACGCAAATAACCTTTCAAAAAGAAAAGACACCAATCATTGCAGTCTAAACAAAGCGAGCTCAAGCTATAAAATAGTTTTTCTAATTCTTTTACAAAAAAGAACCCGCCGCAGCTAGCGCACGCGTGTCGCGTGTGCACTTTAATAGGCACGCGTGCGCCAGCGAGGTGTTTGTAAATTACTGATATCTACAGTTGACGACTATTCAATTTATAGGACGGAGCAATTGAACTTAAGTACAAATCTGTCTTTTTTCGACGTTACTAACTGAAAAAAGATCGATCTCATGGCCGGGCGTTGAGACTTGCGCCAGATATGGAATATTTATAATAAAGAATCAGCACAAAACAAAATTCCCCCAATAGCACTTACTACAGGGGGAATATTTATTTTTCTACCAGCCTTTTATCGCTCCTCCTTTAAAAGCAACCTTTGCCGCTTCTTCCACTTCGGGTGATTGGTATGCTTTTACAAAACGTTTAACCTTATCGTCATCCTTATTATCTTCGCGGACAACAATGGCGTTTACATAGGGTGATTTACTGTCCTCTATAAAAAGGCCATCACGGGTAGAAACCAAACCAATAGGTGCTGCAAAAGTATTGTTGATTACCGCAATGGTTACATTGGCATCATCCAAAGATCTTGGAAGCTGTGGTGCTTCAAGCTCAAGGATTTTCAGTTTCTTAGGGTTTTCGGCTACATCATTAAGGGTTGGTAAAAGGCCAACACCTGCTTTAAGTTTTATAAGTCCTGCTGTTTGAAGCAATAATAACGAACGGCCACTGTTGGTGGGGTCGTTTGGAATAATGATGGTACTTTCATCTTTAAGCTCTTTGAGGCTTTTAATTTTCCGGGAGTAACCTGCAATAGGATAAACAAAGGTATTGCCAACAATGGCAAACTTGTAGCCGCGTTGCTTCGCCTGTACATCCAGGTAAGGTTTATTCTGATAAGCATTGGCATCAATATCACCCTGATGAAGCGCCTCGTTAGGCATTACATAATCGTTAAATTGTACCAGTTCCACATCAAGATTGTATTTTTCTTTGGCTACTTTCTGGGCAACCTGTGCAATGGTATATTCGGGACCGGATTCTACGCCGACAATAATGTGGTTGGGATCATTTTTTTTAGCCCCGCCACTGCAGGCCGCAAGAAGAGTTATGGATAATATTAACGCTGAATGAAAGCGTTTTTTAAAAGTGATATTCATTTTATAGGATTTTATTTTCTGTGATCAAAATATTTTGAGAGGCGATCGCCTCCGAACTGGATAAGGAAAACGATGATCACGAGCAATACCAAAACGGTATTCATCACCAAAACATCATAACCGATATAGCCATACTGGTAACCAATCTGCCCAAGTCCGCCTGCACCAACAGCACCGCCCATTGCCGAATAGCCAACAAGGGTAATCAGTGTAATTGATGCACTGTTGATAATTGCTGGTAAAGCTTCCGGAAGAAGAACTTTTCTGATAATCTGCATGGGCCTTGCCCCTAATGCCCTGGCCGCTTCAATAAGTCCGTAAGGAATTTCCAGCAGGCTATTCTCAATCATCCTGGCAATAAAAGGTGCTGCGCCTATGCTCAATGGAACAAGTGCTGCCTTTACACCGATTGAAGTACCAACCAATGCCCTGGTAAAAGGAATCATCCAAACAATTAAAATAATAAAAGGAATGGACCTGAAAATGTTCACCAGAATGGCCAAGACACGGTTTAATAATGGATGCTCCAAAATCTGCCCTTTTCTTGTAATAAAAAGCAATATACCGGTAGGCAGTCCCAAAACAAAGCCGAAGAAACCCGAAACAAAAGTCATTACAATGGTTTCTAACGTACCGCCCAATAAGAGCCTAATCATTGATTCAGACATAACCCAGCACCTCCGCACCGATATTTAAAGTTTTATAATAGTTGATTGCCTTGTTGTGGTTTTCCGCATTTCCCTGCGCCTCTACCAGGATGGTCCCGAATTTTATACCGGCTGCATGTTCAATCTGGGCAGTAATGATATTGTTGTTTACGCCAAAAAGCCCTGCAACCTCTGATAACACTGCACTATCAGCAGAATCGCCATTGAAAGTGAGCTTGATAATCGGGTTACCTGATCCGGCAGTATTTAATTTAATGCGTTCTTCATATTCCTTTGGCAATGTTACCTTAATGGAAGATGAAATGAATTTTTTAGCCAGTTCGCTCTTAGGATGTGAAAATATCTCGCTTACTGCGCCTTGTTCTACCAGTTTACCCCCGCTAATAATGGCTACTTCATCGCAGATTGCCTTTACCACCTGCATCTCGTGCGTAATGAGCAATATGGTAATGCCAAATTTCTCGTTGGTATCTTTTAAAAGTTTTAAAATGGAAGTGGTTGTTTCCGGATCAAGTGCACTGGTGGCCTCATCACAAAGCAATACCTTTGGGCTGGCAGCAAGGGTGCGCGCAATGGCAACACGCTGTTTTTGTCCACCTGAAAGACTTACCGGATAATCTGCATGTTTATCTGCAAGGCCAACAAAATTTAACAGTTCAGAAACCCGTTCCCGGATCTTTGTTTTTGAGGCACCTTCCAGTTCGAGTGGAAAGGCCACATTCTGATAAACTGTTCTGGAAGAGAGCAGATTAAAGTGCTGAAATATCATTCCGATTTGCCTTCGTTCTCTAGCCAGCTCAGCGCCTGAGAGTTCCATCAGGTTTTTTCCATCAATATACACTTCTCCGGATGTTGGCTGCTCCAGCAGGTTTGCACACCTGATCAGGGTACTTTTTCCTGCTCCCGATGCCCCTATTACCCCAAATATTTTACCCCTGGGCACATTTATCGAAACACCTGAAAGCGCGGTTATTGTCCTATCGCGAAGTACAAATGTTTTAGTTATATTATTTAATCTTATCATTTAATTTTCAAAAGCAAATCAATAGAGCTACATGGCCAATGCCAAATAGAACTTTAGGCATGCAAATATATAAAACCTATAGGGATTATAGCTTTATATAATTTCCTTTGCTTCAAAGTGCGCTACAGGAAATGCCGTCTTATACCCGGCACCTGAAACCAGGCTTTTAAGTGTGGATGCAGCCAAATCAACCTCTTCTGCAGTGGTATAAGCTTAAATAGTCAAATATAAGTGCTGGAATTTTAAATACTAAGGGTTATATTTGTACAAAGCATAAGGAAATATTTTCACACGCGGCACGCGTGCGCCAGCGATCGGAATAGTTAAGAATAACAAACATGACAAACAGTTTCATCGCAATTAAAGGTAACTTCTTCGACAAAGCAAACGAAATCTTTGAAATTTTTAAATACGTTGACACCAATCAAGACAAACAGTTTAACGACTGGCAGGAATTCAACGATTATTTATTTGATAATTATTTTGAGCTTGCAAATAAGGAAACGGCAATTAGAGGAATTTGGTCAGACAATGGCTGGACAATAATTAACGACCCTGAAATGGTGGATACGGTTGATGATGAAGCTTTAATACGGCTTTCAAGAGTTTTAGATACCGACATTATAACATTCCTGATTCAAACTACTTCAAACTCATTTGGCTTTACTGTATATAACGACAACATCAAAAGACAATTTTTTGTTTCTGATGGAGAGGTAACTGATAATTCAGGCTTTCCCTTAGAACAAGAAAATGATTTGAACATTAACGAGAATATTTTTTCTGACGACATTTTAGAGCTGGCAGGCAAATTTGGGATCGATTTGGAAGGAAAAAATAAACTTACCTATACCGTTAAACAACTTGCATATAATGACGAAATGAAAAAGGAACTTGAACAATTTAAACAACAGAAGCAAGAGACGATTGACGACAATAAGCCTTGGTGGAAGTTTTGGTAGTGACAAAATCATAATATTAAATGGAATTCCTGAAAAAGATCTTTTCAAAAAAGACAAAAGAGAATGATATACCGTTACCAGAAAGGTATCCTGAAAATTCGATGGGAGATTTTTATGTAGAGAACCAGGTTTGTATTGCCTGTGGTGCACCTGAGGCAGAAGCACCAGACTTAATGGAACATTCTAAAATTGAATATGGACACTGCTATTTTAAGAAACAACCTATAACCACTGACGAATTAGACCGCGCAATTAATGCAATGCAAGTGTCATGTATTTCAGGCATTAGATATGGTGGCAAAGACAAAGCAATACTTAAAAGACTTTACGATTTAGATTTGCAAACAGAATGTGATTATAAATTAGAGGATTTAGAATAACCCAGTATAAGCACAAGTCTTAGCATTTAGACCAAGAGCTATATGACTCGTGCTTGAGATTTATTCTAAAATACAAGTCCGCCCCCTAGCTTCTAGCAGGGCCGGACTTGCGCCAGATCTATTTAAAACTCATATTGAAATCAAACAAACCTCTAACCCTCACGCGTCAGCACCTCATCTATCATTCCAAATTCTTTTGCTTCGATGGCACTCATCCAATAATCGCGACTGGCAATTTCATTGATCCGTTCATAACTTTGTCCGCTATGTTTAGCTAAAATGTGATACAGATCTGATTGTACTTTTAACACCTCTCTGATCCTGATATCCATATCAATGGCGGTTCCTTCTGCGCCACTGGAAGTTTGATGGATCATGACCCTCGAGTGCTGTAAAGCTGAACGTTTACCAGCAGCACCGGCACATAACAATACAGAACCCATAGAAAGCGCAATGCCGGTACAGATGGTGGCTACATCCGGCGCAATAAACTGCATGGTGTCATAAATACCAAAGCCGGCATAAACCGATCCACCTGGCGAGTTGATATACAATTGAATATCGCTTTTGGTATCAACAGACTGCAAAAAAAGCAATTGGGCCTGTATTACATTGGCATTCCGCTCATCAACGGCTTCCCCTAAAAAAATAATTCTGTCCATCATCAGTCGCGAAAAAACATCCATCTGTGCTACATTCAACTGCCGTTCTTCTGTAATATAGGGTGTCATTGCAACAGGCGTGGTATAGGCAGGCGTCCTGGCCATATACTGATCTACATAAAGGCTGTTTAGGCGCTGGTGTTTTACCGCATAAAGGCGGAATTCTTTGTTGATATCCATCATATTGATTTAAAATTTAGGCATAGCGATGCCTTTGCCCCTACATGGGAACATGTTTATAAAATAAAAATTGAGTAGTTATTTGCTGAACAAACGCATCACCTTTTGCCTGAAGCTTTGATGCTCATCGGTATTAAACAGCGTTTCGTGTATGTTATTGAGTTCTTTTTTCAGTTGCTTTCGGCCATAGTCTCGCACGATTTGATACGTTTTGTTTTGCCAGTAAACCTGCGCTTTCAATTCGGGCTGAAGGATAAGTTTTGCTTCAAAAAGGAAACTTTCCCCATCCTTATTGTCAGACAGCAGATAATGTTCTATTAAACGGAGCTCATTCAACGATGTCTTCATATTTTAAGGATTTTTCTTTAACCGTTTCTTTAACTTTTTCGAGGCACTTAAATTTCTGAGCCGTTGCAGACCGTGCGCCTGAAAAACCGAATCGCCCTGCCAGTGTTTCCATATCCAGCTTTTCATAATAGAAGGCACTGAGCAACTGCATACATTTCTGCCCGGCCCGCTCCAATAAATTCATCAGTTTTCGTGAAGAAATTTCCTCATACTCAACATCTGTTAGATCGATTTCTTTATTAAAAATAAAATCCTGAACATCAAGGGTAACTTGCCTGTTGTTTTCTTTAAAACGCCTGACCCATAAATATTTGGCAATCCCAAATAAATAGGCTTTTTCCTGATACTTCGGTACAAAGCCTGAAACCTGTACTTTCTCGTAATATAAAACCAGTGCATCCTGAAAAATGTCTTTTGCTTCATCAAATGATCCGCCCATCCTGCTTACGTGCCTGGCCACCAAAGGAAAGGCCTCCTGATAGAGTTTCATAAAAAGCGCTTCGCGGTGGTTCGGCTTTTCTTTGATGGATGTTGCTGTCATGATTACTATGCTTTTATAGTATGTGGGGATTTTTGATCAGATATCACCTAAAATTAACAATTATTTCCCCCCCCTTTAGTCCAATATGTAGAAATTAACACTGAAATTATTTTAGTGCTCTATGCCGCACGGCATCAAACTTTTGAGGCATCAAAAGTATGCAAAAATGCTTCGTCAATCCAGCAATGGGCCTTTTACACAATCCTTATACACATCAAAAAAACAGCGGCACTTTGTTTTGTTTGTTAGTGCTAAGTGAAAGGTTTTTGCAAACATGAAACACAAAACCACTGCGTTTTAGGTTTGATAGTGCCATTTGTACTGTTTTGCTGCTGTTTTTTTGATTTCCCGGCCCTTGGGATTGACAGGCGTGCTTCGGTAAAATCTGTGTTTTATTAAAGTTGGTTAGCAAAATGCCTAAACTATATTGAATATTTGTATTTCATCGGATCAACCCTTCAGCTTACCCGGAGTTAAGCCAAATTTCTTTCTAAAAGCATTGCTGAAGTGTTGTACTGATGAATAACCGAGCATAAAAGCCACTGATTTTATCGACCGGCCTTCCAAGAGCAATTCTTTTCCGTGGTTAAGCCTGTAATCACTTAAATAACCAAATATGCTATTATCAAATAGCCCTTTAAAGCCCTGTTTAAGTTTAAATTCATTAATACCGCACAATTTTGCCAGCTCGGCAACCGATGGTGGCTGGTGGAAATTCGCGATGAGGTAATCTCTGGCATGATAAAGGCAATCCCTATCGTAAGTAGAATGTAAAACTGCAGGCTGTTTTTTGCTAATGGCCTGTTCAAAAGCTTCAGCCTGGAGCACAAGTAATTCTATACATTTCGACTCAATGAACATGCGCTTCAACCCTTCCGGATAATCACAATCAAGAATATCCCTGATGCAGTGCTGCATTGCCCATGAAATGGGAAGGTTCTCATCTGCTATCTGTGCATAACGTCCAGTATCTGCATAATCTGCCAGTATCTGTAATGCCCTGGTCGAGTGTTCTGCCAGCTGCAAAAACTTTTCTTTGGCAAAATGCACCTCAAAAAAACGGTAGCTGTGCCCAGTATCATATTCGCCTGTACCATCCAGTTCGGGCATATAAATGATATTCTGCTGGTTGGAATTAAAGATATACTGCTGCTTATTTACCCGGTTAAAAATGGTGCCATTGCCCGACAAGGTAAAACGTAGTTTAATCATATCGGGTACATCGTTGGTAGGGCTAAAATACATCTGTTGTTGCTTAAACATGATGTCGCCATATACGATGTAAATGTCGGGGATATTGATCTGTACCAATTCTGCATCACTAAAAGAAAAATTGTATTTCTCCTTCCGCTCCGTAACCAATCCTCCCAGAACTGGAAGCTCATCAAAGCTCCCCCCAACCTTTTTCCAGGCCCCGTAATCCTTACCTACATTGATTCCCATAATGGCAATTATCAAAAAAAAAGCCGAACTAATGTAATGGGATTATCAACAATTCGATTTTCTGTAAAAGAAAATCCTTTTTATGTAAAAGTGTACAGCAGGTATTTTTCAATTTTGCCCGAATTGCGAAATGAACCGCGAGAGATTAATAACCAATATCATGGAGGAGCAAGCAGACCTTAATACATTAACCCTAAACCCTAAAATCGACGTTCTCCCACCCAAAAAAAACATCATTTTTAAATTAGTACATCATTTAGTCCTTAAAACTGACGCAAAAGTATTGGAAATCGGCCCAGGCAATACCGAACATCTCTTCTATCTTTTTCAAAAAGCAGAAAACATCAGTTATTCGGGTGCATATAATAATGAATCCGCAATAAGGGATGCCTTTTCAACCTATAAAGTTGAAGATAATGCAATACACTTGACCAAAATAGCGGATAGCAAGCTCGATTTCGAAGATATTTCCTTCGATTGTTGTTTTACTGCCAATACCATTTATTTCTGGCCGGATCCTTTACAGTACTTATCAGAAGTGTACCGCGTATTAAAACCAAAAGGAAAAATGAACCTTGCCTTTGTTGAAAAAAACTTTGGCGGAGACCTGCCCTGGACACAGCTCGATTTTACATTTTACGAAATTGATGAAGTAAAAAGCTTTTTCAAACAATCGGGATTTGTGAATATTGAAGTAAAGGAAATGATGGAAACCGTAACGGATAAAGATGCTAAGGAAACAAGCAGGCCATTTATCATCGTATCAGGCCAGAAAAAATAGTTGATCTGATTAAATTTCACACCTTATTATCTTTAAAAGATTAAGGTAAATCGTGACGGAAGCAAATTTGATTCATGGAAGCTAATCCATCATTCATGGAGCAATTGTACCTTTTCACCTATTATCTATTTCAGCACACCTTCTTGTAAGATATTTTTGTGTAATCATATAATTTAATATACACAGGTAACTAAACACCTCGAGCTAGGAAAATAGGGATATTGTACCTACTCAATAGTTATTATCTAACTGTGATATTAAAGATGACCATAAGAGGGGGGTTCCGGGATGATTTACCCCCTCTGCTTTTTTGTTAATGTTGTGATTTAAGTTAATTAGTAATGGCACAGGAATAATTCCTGAGCCATTATTTTTTATTTTCTAAAATTTTAGCATGCCTTCGGATCAATTATGATTGCTTAAAACATTATTCATAACCATTTTCGAAAGTGATGCTTTGCTGCTTTTTCAGGTTTACTTCCATAATGCCATCATTGTCCATTTTTACAAACCCAGCCGGAAAATTTTTGACAACATAAGTTTTAAAGGGTAGTTTAATTCTTAATAAGCCAGCTTTTTCTGCATAAATTTTCACCTGGGTTGGAACGCCATTTTCTTTGACGCCACTTACTAAGAAAGCACCTTCCGCGCGCAAATTATTAAAAGAAACGTCTTTCCAGCTTTGCGGTGTAGCTGGAAAAGCCTGAATATAATTGCTCCTGCTTTGCAATAAAAGCTCTTGAACGCCTTGTGCAAAGGCAAAATTACCTTCTAAGGTAAAAGGGCGGTAGGTAAAACCGGAGTACTGCCCTCCTTTTTGATCGCCGTTTAAATGAAAACTGTTTGGCGAACAGAAATTGGATGCAAAAATTTCGAGTTGTTTTACGGCCTTATCGGCCTGATAGGCACGGGCATATAAGGAAGCCATCCAGCTAAAAGAATAACCACACCAGGCACGGGTACCAATTTCTTCTAAACGTTTCAAAGAATTATCGATAATGGTTTTATCCTTTTCATGGTTAACATCTAACAAATCGAGGGGATAAATGGCCATATATTGCGACATATGCCGGTGCGAACTGGTTAAATTTGATCCTGGCGCAATGGTAAAACCCGTTTCGTTTATTTCATAATCCGGCAATTGACTAAGTACTGCCGTCCAATGTTTGCTTTCGTCTATTTTTCCATTGGCCTTACTTACTTCGGATGCGGCTTTAAACAGAAACTTAGCTAATGACAAATCGAAATTGGTCCAGTTTAAAAACCAGGCTTTGATACTGTTATCATTATACTCCGGACTAGAGCTCAGCGGCAGCATCCTTTTTCCTTCTTTTAGCCTTGTAATATTCTCCAGATAGGTTGCTGCGTCATGAATATAGGGATAAGCCCTGGTTTTAAGAAACGTATCATCCATACTATATTTCCATTGCCAATAAAAATGCTGTGAGGTCCATGCGCTAACAGTTGGCGAAAGTGCATACTGGATCCACCCACCCATTGGGTCGCCGTTTAAGGTAATTACCCCGGGAACATTTAAACCTTCCACAGCAAAATACTGTTTGGTATAAGTAAGATTCCGCTCCCTGATTTTCCATAACCAATCGGTAAAAGTTGCACCTTCTGCTAAATGATTGGCCGTATATGTTGGCCAATAACTCAGTTGGGTATTTAAATCGTTGTGAAAATCTCCTTTCCAGGGTGGCAAACTGCCGTTATCGGCTGTCCAAACGGCTTGTAAAGTAATTGCAGGTGCCCCTTTTCTCGCCACGCAGCCGAGCTTGTACATTTCTAAATAGTATTGTTTCTGAATGAGTTGATCTGGAACAGTAATGTTCGATTTACTCCAAAAATCTTTCCACCATTTGGTATGGCTAACCCAGCCTGTAGGTTCTTTCGCAGTAGCAGAAATTGCAGTTAATGTTGCCGTTTTATCGTTGCTGATGGTCCACGAGCCAATTACATTACCATTCGGCATTTTTTTCCATTGCACCAACACTTCGTAATAATGTCCATGGTAAGTAGGTTGGTGATAACGGATACTATTACTTGTATTGGTGACCGTTCCCTTTGCATAACCCAGTTTTTGCAAACCACTTCCGGCATGGCTATTATCTCCTTTTTCTGTTTGAGTATTGTTATAATTATGAACGATTAAATCAGGCAAAATTGCAGTTGATTTAAGGTTCTCAAAACTAAAATAGCCCTGCGCCCGGGTAGCATGAATATAGCAGTTAAAAATGGTTCCGTCTTCGAATTTCACCGTGTTTAGGGCCGTTTCAATGTCCAGTTCGTTTGATTTAACCCTCCCCAGCTTTGAAATATCAAATTCCACTGCCGCAGCAGGCAGTTTGGTAGGATAAGGGCTTGAATCGTAAGGTTCGTCGCCTATTTTTTGAACAGCTGCATAATTATTTTGATGTACCTGCTCCTCTACCCATTTAAAATTAAGTTTCGATATATCAAGGGCTTTACGTTCATCCCACAGGTCAGCACGGTCTAAAGAAAGGCGGAGTTTATTGTTCTTTTCCCAGATTAAGACGCCCAGCATGCCATTGCCCAAAGGCATGGCCTCATCCCATTTATTGGCCAGTTTGGGAAAGGAAAGGTTATAAGGTTTTAGGGATTGAGCATAAATAAAGCTACTCATGCACTGAAGCATCAACAGTAAAAAGATTTTAGTTTTCATTTGTGTTTAGAAATGGTTAGCAACCGTAAAAGGTATCAACTTCTAAAATAATGAAATTTAACGAGACTAAAATCCTGAAAATTTGCGCAAACGTTTGACAGGTAATATAGAATACTTTTCTGCTAATAAAAGATTAGTGCACAATCTTGAAAACAAGCTCTTTTAACAGCTCGCCATCATCTACGTTTCCGGTACTATCCAAACCTTTGCTTTTTAAGTCGTATTCGCGGAGCAAACCAATAACCTGAAAAACTTTGCCGGTATTGTAATTGCGTGCCGCCACTTCGTAGTCTTTGATGAAAAAGGGTGGAACACCTAGTGCAGATGCGGCATCGGCTTTATTGGGGATGTAATGATATTTTAAAAGCTTGGTGAAATAACCGCCTAAATTGGCCAAAACCATCACTGTTGGATTGGCCTTTGGATTGCTGGCGAAGTAATTGATGATTTTATTACATTTTAATACATCACGGATAGCCAAAGCCTTTTGAAGTTCGAAAACATTGTATTCTTTACTAATGCCGATATTTTTCTGAACATGATCGGTGCTGATTGTCATTTCTTTCGGAACATTCAGCATTAACTTCTCAATCTCATTGGCAATTTTAGAAAGATCGGTTCCCAAATATTCGGCCATTAATGCTGATGCCTGCTGATCGATTTTATAGCCTTTTTCTTTGATAAATTCTTCGATCCACGGCACCAGTTTATAATCGCGTACAGGATCCGACTGGAAAATTATTCCACTTTTGTTGATTGCCTTATAAATTTTTTTTCGTTTATCGAAATTGGCATATTTATAAGCCAGTACTAAAATGGTACTTGGTAGCGGTTTTTCGAAGTAATTGAGTACGAATTCGCCCTCTTTTGAGCTATCTTCTTTGCCCCACTTTAAATCCTGTGCCTCTTTGATAATTACTACCTGATAGTCTGACATCATCGGGTACCGCTTGGCAGCACCCAAAACCGTAGCCATATCGGTATCTTTGCCATATAAAACCGTTTGGTTGAAGCCTTTTTCGGCATCACTTAGCAATTTATCCTCAATATAATCGGTTACCTGATCGATATAGTAAGATTCTTCACCATGTAAGAGGTACACGGGTTTAAATTTACGGGCTTTGATGTCCTTAATAATTTCGGCAGCAGTCATTGCCGTAAAATTACGATTTAGCTTTTAGGATTTGGGTAAATGTTTATAAGTTAAGAGATGTGAGATTTGAGAAGTTAGATGTGAGATTTCCGTGCGTGCCGTAAAATTAATTAACTTTGGAGTGTAATTGACCAATTGTTTTATTGTTTAATGGTTAATTGTTGAAATTGGTTAACTGAAAACCTCCAACTGCGAACTGAATACTGTTAATTGCCAACTGAATACTGTTAATTGCCAACTGAAAACTACCAACTGAAAACTGAAAATGTTCACCCCTACCCCGCTTAACCTTCCGCCTTATCCGTTTAAAATCAGTAAAAAGGATGGTGTGGTTTTTATATTCGATGAACTTAGAAAGAAACACCTGGTGCTTACGCCAGAAGAATGGGTGAGGCAACATTTTATCCTGCACCTGATTGCAGAAAAGAAATTCCCGAGAACCTTGATCCAGCTTGAAGGCGGTTTGGTGTTAAATCAACTGCAAAAACGGAGCGATATTTTGGTTTACAATACCTCAGGTGAAAAACTAATGCTGATTGAATGCAAAGCGCCAAAGGTTAAGATTACACAATCGGTATTTGATCAGGCAGCTAGGTATAATTCCATCCATCAGGCCAAATGGATTGTGTTAACCAACGGTTTACAGCATGTTTATGCAAAAATGGACCTGGAGAGAGGCAGTTTTAATTTTGTAGAAGAAGTACCTGAATATTTGGGATTGTAGATGGAATAGCCACAGAGACACGGAAAAACACGGAGTTGCCCCATTCTTTCATCCCGATCCGATAGCTATTGGATGCAATGAATCATCTATATAGGTGAGTTCTGAATGAAGTCGTCATTGCGAGAAGGCTTTTTCAGCCGGCGAAGCAATCTTACAACTATTGCTGGTAGCGATCGCTTTAAAATTGCTTCGTGCCTCGTATTGCGGTCGTCATTCCCGCACATGCGGGAATCTTAAAACGCTTGCATTACGATTCCCAATCGAATTGGGAATGACGATCTCTCGCAGCCTACCATTCGCAAAAAAATCTGTCATTTATAGTGATTTTCATACAATAAATTACTCCTCAGAATGATAAATACTATAAACTATACTCCGGCTTCCAAACCTGTTTATTACCACTATAAATGGCCTCATTGCACATAGCTACGCATATTGCGGCTTGGGTACCGGTATTGATGTTTGATGCGGGTTCTTTTTTGGTGGAAATGGATTTATAAAATTCATCCAGCGCATAATTAGTACCATCAATAGTAGCCTTATCCAAAATCGGGATTCCGCCATCTTTATTTACCACAATCTTAGTTGCCCCCGTAACCCCATCAACAATGCCTAGCTCTTTTTTAGTGCTTTCTTCAGGATAAAACAAACCCGTATTGGTGAGCAGAGAAACCGAACCTTTAGTCCCTTTTATTTTAAACAGGTAACCATCGTGCGCATTGCCGCAGGTGGCACCAAAGTTGCCAATCATGCCTTTTTCCTTATAGCGTAGAATGGCCTGGATATTATCATAAGTTTCGCGACCATCCTTAAAAACGTCTATTCCACCTGATCCCATTATTTCATCAGGCTGCGTTTCGAAAGCCCAGTTGATAAAATCGATCTGGTGTGAGAGCAGTTCGGCGGCCAGGCCTCCCGAATATTCCTTGTACATCCGCCAGTTAATTTTTCGTTCCAAAGCCGGATCAGGAACAGCTCTGCGCCAGTTCCCATTGCGATCCCAACGGCAATCGATCTGCGAAACTTTACCTAAATAACCACTTTGGATCATGTCTTTCACCTTAAAATAAAGCGGCGAATAACGGTATTGATATCCTACCTGAAAAACCTGATTGGGATATTTTTTAACCAGTTTTCTAAGCTCCAGCGCCTGAGCAATATTGTAAGTCATGGTCTTTTCTACATACACATGTTTACCGGCAAGCACGGCATCTTTAGCAATTTTGAAATGTTCGCTTAAAGGTGTAGCAATAAAAACCGCATCAATGGTTTTATCATTCAAAACCCTGTGGTAATCTTTCACAGCTTTTGCATCTGCTGGAACATACTTTTCGGCTTCTTTGAGTCTGAAATCGAGTAAGTCGCAATAAGCTTTGACATTATATTTAGCCGGCATGGATTTAATAACCGACAGCACACCTTTGCCACGATCGCCACAACCAACCATGGCTACATTATATACCTGATCGGAATATAAATCAGCAAAAACCTGATTCCCGACCAATAGCCCTGAACCTAACAAAGTAGTATGCTTTACAAAAGACCGACGATGCATGATATGTTAATATTTTATTTTCTTTAAAATTATGATTTGGAGCGCCAGGATAATACTGCTATTAAGTGGTAGTCCCGCCAATGCTTCAATCTTTTTGTTGCCGGTATCTGCTATATCTGGCGGAAATGCAACAAAAGTATTTCCGCTTATGCCGGGGCTAGTCAACTTCTTTCAGTGCTAAATGGGGTAACATCATCGACCACTACTTATCCCGGTTATCGGGAGATGGAAAGGATGCTCAAGGATAAAATCTGTGTTTATCTGTGTACATCTGTGGTTAAAAATCCTTAATACAATTTATTCCTCTATATCCATTTTCAAATCAAAAACTTATAAAGTCTTGATTTTAATCGTCCTGAAATCCACTTTATTACCATGATCCTGTAGCAGGATATGTCCTTTTGGAGCCTCCCCAAAGTTTTTCCAATCTTTATATTTACTAATGGCAACGAGTTTTTTAAACTCTTCTGATCCACGTGTATATTCCAGAACTTTAACCCCATTTAAGTAGTGTTCTACTTTATTATTCGGGTAAACCACCAAACGGCCGTTGTTCCAGCTACCGATTGGACGCAGGTAACGGGCTTCTTTTTTGGCTGTCATTAAATCATATAAAGAAGCTAAGGTACGGTTCCCATCCCTGCCCAATTTAGCATCAGGGTGCAGTTCATCGTCCAAAACCTGGTATTCCAAACCAATGGCTGAGCCTGTATTTTTTTCGCTCAGGGTAACAAAATATTTCACCCCACTGTTGGCTCCCGGTGTCAATTTAAACTCGAACGACATATCGAAAGCTGCGTATTCATCTTTGGTTACAATATCGCCACCATTGGTTGATTCTGCACCACCAGAAGGTTCCACACTGATTACACCATCGGCAATTTTCCATCCTTTTGCAGGAAAGGCCGTTTTATAAGCACCAATCCATCCTGCATTGCTTTTACCATCGAACAAGAGTTTATAACCTTCCGATTTTTCGTAAGGTGATAAAGTATTCGGCGTTAAATTAACGGTATAAACGCCTTTTGGAAAGGTTTTGGCTTTTAAACCTTCTGTTTGGATGTTAATGTTTTTGAAATAAACTTTCTTGCCATCGTTATCGAGGTTATTGCCGATGCCATGCACCTGCAGACCGATAAAACCAGACTTATCGAGTGTATCGATTACATAAGCAACCGGGCTTCCATTTACCCAGGTTTTAAGTTCGTTGCCGATGCATTCTATTTTGTAATGGTTAAACTCATTTTTTTTGTACAAGGGTTTTGCCTCTGGATTAAGTTCTAAAGGATATAACCACAGTCTTCTGGCTTCGTCGTAAATTCCACCTGTCCAGGCTCTTGGCGTAGGGTCTATTTCTACCTGCCTGCCAAAAACCAAACCTTTGCCGTTATTTCCTTCTGGTTTAATATGGCTACGGGTCTGGATGCCAGAATTGGTGGTTTCACCTTCGAGTTTCACATCCAGTTCCAAAATGAAATCGCCATATTCTTTTTCAGTAATCAGGAACGAATTTGGCGTGCCTTTAGTCATAGTGCCCACAATCATTCCATCTTCAACTTTGTATGGTGCTGCACCTGCAACGGCTTTCCAGCCGGTTAGGGTTTTACCATCAAACATGGGTTTTGCTTTTTGAGCAGCGACTGAGAGGCTGATCAGGGAAAGGGCCAGGATACTATATTTTTTGATATTTAACATGATAGTTTTATAAGATTTTATAGTCTTTAATTATTACAGAGGCTGTTTATTCCAAACTTCGGGAAAACAGTTTGTCTGCAAAAAAGATTGCTTCGTCATTCTTCCTCGCAATGACGGTATGCTAATATTTAAATACTTTTCCGTTTGCAATTACTTCTTGTTTGCCTTCATCGAAAACTGCTTTTGCACCGGTTCTTACGGCAGCATTGGTCATGATGTTGGCAATAGAGTGCGAATAACCGGCTTCTACAGGGGCATTTGGTGTTTTACGGCTGCGCACACATTCCATCCAGTTGCGCATGTGGCCTGAGGTTAAGGCATCGCCACCCATATTGGCACCGGTCGCGGCTTTAACTTCGGTTTTGCTCAGATCAAACTCTGGTAAGAGATTGGCTTTCATGCCCATTGCTGAGGCTTCCTGCTGCCTTAATCCTCCTTTTGGCGATACTTTATTGGTAATTAAATTCAGCTCACCACCGTTTGAATAGTAAACCTCACCTACATCACCCACGCTATTCTGCATTCTCGACGTAAAAGTAACCTGGAAACCATCTGTTGTATCGGGCTGACCATAATCGAATACGGCAACCATCGAATCCCAGTTTCTACGGCCATCTTTCCAGGTATAAATACCACCATTGGCCACTACACTGCGAGGATGTTTTAAATTGGTAAACCAGTGTACAGTATCAATCTGGTGGCTCATCCACTGTCCGGGCATGCCCGAAGAATATGGCCAAAACAAGCGGTATTCTAAATATTTTCTTGGATCAAAGGCCTCGTTGGGGCGGTTTAATAAAAACCTTTTCCAATCAATATCTTCTTCTTTTAATTTAGCTACTAAATCTGGTCTGCGCCATCTTCCTGGCTGGTTTACATTCCAAACCAGGTCTACCGCGGTAATTGGTCCAAATTTTCCATCCTGGATAAATTTTGCCGCATTGGTGTAATTCTCTCCACTTCTGCGTTGCGAACCAATCTGTACGATCTGTTTGCTTGCTTTAACCGCTTTAAATGCAGCTTTGGCATCATCCATGGTTTCAGCAAAAGGTTTTTCTACGTAAGCATCACAACTGGCTTTTACCGCTTCAATGGTATGTAAAGCATGCTGAAAATCGGCTGTGCTGATAATTACGGCATCAAGATCTTTTGTGGCATAAAGTTCATCGTTATTCCGACAGGCTTTGATATCATGTCCAAACTTTGCCTTTAAATGCGCAATGCCCAGATCCCTACGGTAACTCCAAAGATCGGAAAGGCCAACAATATCGAAATTCAGCTCCTTGTTGTGGTTCAGGAAACAAGGTAAAAGGGTATCTTTAAAGCGGTCAGAAAAGCCAACAACACCTACACGTACCCTATCGTTAGCGCCGATAATGCGGCCATAACTTTTGGCACTCATGCCCATGGTACCGGCATAGGTTGCCGCAGCAAATATTGCTGATTGTTTGATGAATTTTCTTCTGGAATTTTCCATAGAATAAAACGGTTTAAATAAGGTTAGATAGCTTATGAGTTAAACGATTTATAAGATGTTTAACAGAATCCAAATTAGGATTTTTAGTTTAATAAAAGGATGAGCTTAGGTAACAATTTAGAAAGGCAAAGGAAGATGGAAAATTTAAGAGGTAAGATGGGGAATGGATGAAAAAGAGAAATCCCTTTAGAAAAAATTCTAAAGGGATTATTTAAAACCTATAAGGTTTTAAAAACCTTATAGGTTTGTGAGATTATGATTATCCTAAAACCGCTAAACTTTCTTCAATAATTTTGATTTTAGCTTCAGCATCGGCTTTTTTATTGCGTTCATTGGCAATAATTTCAGGCTTTGCATTCTGTACAAAACGTTCGTTGCTTAATTTCGAATCAACCGACTTTAAAAAGCCCTGTAGATACACTAAATCGGCATTTAAACGCTCTCGTTCTGCTTCTACATCAATATTTTCGGTTAGGGGGATGAAAAATTCATCTTTTCCGGCCATAAAAGCAGTTGCTCCAACAATTTTATCGTTTACAATCTCCGCTTCTGATACATTGGCCAGTTTGAAAACAATATTTAACCATTTTTCGTAATCTAAGTCAGAATTCACCTTAATATTTAATGGTAATGCTTCTTTAGGCGAAATCTGTTTCTGGTTCCTCACATTCCTGATTTCGGCAATAACTGTTTTAATTACCTCTGCTTCTTTCAACAATTTTTCGTCGAAAGTACCACCTTTAGGAAATTCGGCTACAATACAGCAATCAAGTTCACCACGATCGGCGAAAAGATCATCATGCCATAATTCCTCTGTGATGAAAGGCATATTGGGATGCAATAATTTGATGATATTTTCAAAAAAGGCAATTGTAGCTTTGTAACTCTCGGCATCAATCGGCTGTTGATAAGCAGGTTTAACCATTTCTAGATACCATGCGCAGAAATCATCCCAAACCAGTTTGTAGGTGATCATTAAAGCTTCTGATAAACGATATTGCTTAAAGTTAGCCTCAATTTCTACCAAAGCTTCGTTAAAACGGTTTTCGAACCACGAAATGGCCTGCGTATTTGGATTTTCCAGATTTTCATCCACTTCCCATCCTTTTACCAAGCGGAAAGCATTCCAGATTTTGCTGGCGAAATTACGTCCCTGCTCGCAGTAGCTTTCATCGAACATCAAATCGTTTCCTGCAGGCGACGACATTAACATCCCAACACGAACCGCATCAGCACCATATTTCTCTATCAATCCGATTGGATCAGGTGAGTTACCCAGCGATTTAGACATCTTACGACCTAATTTATCGCGAACAATCCCCGTTAAGTACACATTAGTAAATGGTTTTTTGCCCATAAACTCATGCCCCGCCATAATCATACGTGCTACCCAGAAGAATAAAATCTCTGGAGCCGTAACCAGATCGTTGGTTGGATAATAGTAGTTGATGTCTTTATTATCAGGATTTTTAAACCCATCGAAAACCGAAATCGGCCATAACCATGAAGAGAACCAGGTATCCATCACGTCGTCATCCTGTCTTAAAAATGGCTCCAACTGATGTTTAAATCCAGCTTTTTCAGCATCAGAACAGCTTTCGTCGAGATGTTTCTTCTTCCAGAATTCTTCTAAAGCTTCATCTTTTGTTTTGGCTACCACCCAGTTTCCTTTATCGTCATACCAGGCCGGGATTCTTTGTCCCCACCATAACTGGCGACTAATGTTCCAATCGCGAACATTTTCCATCCAGTGGCGGTAAGTATTCTCAAATTTATTCGGGATCAGGTTTACCTCACCATTCAAAACGTCATCCAAAGCAGGTTGAGCCATTTCTTTCATCTTCACAAACCATTGCATCGAAAGTTTTGGTTCGATGGCGGCATCTGTACGTTCAGAGAAACCAACCTGCGATTTATAATCTTCCACCTTATCTAAATGACCAGCTTCTTCCAGCATTTTGGCAATTTTCTTACGGGCAACAAATCGGTCTTCGCCCACTAAAATAACCGCCAGTTCGTTTAAAGTACCGTCATCATTTAAAATATCGGTAACCGGCAAATTGTGTTTCACACCCAGTTCATAATCGTTCAGATCGTGCGCTGGTGTAACTTTTAAACAACCTGTACCAAATTCGATATCTACATATTCATCTTCAATAACCGGAATTTCGTGATTAACGAGAGGCACAAAAACCTTTTTGCCTTTTAAATGCGTAAAGCGCTCATCATTAGGGTTGATACAGATTGCCGCATCGGCCATAATTGTCTCCGGACGTGTGGTTGCAATCGTTAAAAACTGATCTTCAGTTCCAGCAATCAGGTATTTAATATAATATAATTTCTGGTTTACTTCCTTACGGATTACTTCTTCATCAGAAACTGCTGTTTTACCAGCCGGATCCCAGTTAACCATACGGATACCGCGGTAAATCCATCCTTTTTTGTAAAGGTGGATAAACGAATCGATCACCGCTTCAGAAAGATCTTCTTCCATCGTGAAACGGGTACGGTCCCAATCGCAGCTTGCACCCAGTTTTTTTAACTGTTCTAAAATAATACCACCGTATTTTTCTTTCCACTCCCAGGCATATTTCAAAAATTCTTCGCGCGAAAGGTCTTTTTTATTGATACCCTGCTCCTTTAGCATCGCCACAACCTTTGCTTCGGTCGCAATAGAAGCGTGATCGGTTCCAGGTACCCAACATGCATTTTTACCCTGCATACGGGCTTTGCGGATCAAAACATCCTGGATAGTGTTATTGAGCATGTGGCCCATGTGCAGTACACCTGTGACGTTTGGTGGCGGAATTACGATGGTGTAAGGTTCACGCTCGTCGGGTTCTGAATGAAAAAACTTTTTAGATAGCCAATAGCTATACCATTTATCTTCTGTTTCTGCAGGATTGTATTTGGTGGATATGCTCATGAATGTATTAAAAGTTCAAAAATAGCTAATTAAGCTGAAAGACCAAAGCCAAGCAAGCTTAAAGACTAAAGCAGCCAAACTTGAATCAGCGTATTTGGAAGATAAGGGGTGTTGTTTTTTTGGAAAGCAGACTCAGCATTTCATTTAATTTAGTCCTGCTTTTTGTTTGTAGTCTCAGGGGTGAAGTAGGAACTACCACGTCAATCAGGTTTAGAAACATTAGTTCGTGCAAGACAAGAATCAACGTACAGTTTCATAAAACGCTTACTCCACGTCATCAAAAACATCATCTAAAGCCAGTTCAAAACCTGGCAATACTGTTGACGAAATTTTTTCGCTTAGGGTAAATATTTTAGAGGGCTGAAATTTACCCATCTCATTTAGGGTATATATCAAAATACTTTGGTCGCTCTGGCTCACTACCCAGTATTCTTTAACGCCAAATTCTTCATAAACACGGTATTTATGAAGCAGTTCCATTTTGGTATTTCCCGGTGATAAGATTTCCACTACCAGATCAGGCGCACCGATACAGCCACGCACATCAAGTTTGCTTTTATCACAGATCACGCAGATATCTGGTTGGAGAACCGTAAATACATCTTTATCCGCTTTGCTTTCTTTGGGAAAACGGACATCAAAAGGCGCTGCATAAACCTTACAGGGTTTACCTTTTAAAAAATTGATTATTGGATTTAACAAATTAATAGAAACACCCTGGTGCACCCTTGATGGCGCAGGACTCATTTTAAAGATTTTACCTGCAATTAGCTCAACCCTTTCAGGGAAAAGCCAGTTTAAATAGTTAGAATAGCTATAAGTTAATGATACATCAAGTTCATTGAACTGCCTAACAGGTTCATCGATTTCATCTGGTACTGGATATGGAACTGTTTTTTTCGACATAACCAAATATACTAAATTGCTTAGTATTAAAAGTGATAAATTATTTTACACATCCTCAAAACATCATCCGGAACCAGCTCACAATAAGCAACTAGCACATCAACCAATGGCTAATGAACTAATGATCAATAAAATCAACGCTTTAGTTTGAATGCTCCTATATCAGTAATCAATTTAAACAATTAACCCATTAAAAAAACTTCATTTTCTGTATCCTTACTGCATTTAAAATAGCCAAAAGTGCTACACCAACATCGGCAAAAACAGCTTCCCACATGGTTGCTATTCCTCCTGCACCTAAAACTAGAACAATTGCTTTTACCGCGAATGCCAATACAATATTCTGGACAACCACATTTTTGGTGGCTTTACCAATTTTAATGGCAATTGCAATTTTAGAAGGCTGATCGGTTTGGATGACCACATCAGCTGTTTCAATGGCAGCATCACTTCCCATTGCACCCATCGCGATACCAATATCGCTGATGGCCAAAACAGGGGTATCATTTATGCCATCGCCTACAAATGCCACCACCTTTGTTTTATCTTTTTTGATTTCTTCTAACCTGGCCACTTTATCTTCGGGCAGTAAATCGCCATAGTAGGTATCGATATCTAAACCGGAAGCTACTTTTTTAACAATCGATGTTTTATCACCACTTAACATCACCACCTGTTTTATTCCGTTTTCATGCAACTGTTTGATGGCTTCGGCAGCATCTTCTTTTACTTCGTCGGCAATTAAAACGTAACCTACATATTGCTGATCCACAACCACAACCACGATGCTCTCTTCAATATTTTTGATTTTAGCATCGAAACCGATATTAAATTTCTCCAGCAGCTTAACATTACCCGCCAACACTTCTTTTCCATTTACAGTTCCTTTTAAACCCATTCCGGCGATCTCTTCGATATTATCTGCGGGATGGATTTCTTTATTGCCGGCATAATCAACAATTGCTTTGGCAATCGGATGTGTCGATTTAGCTTCAACAGCAGTTAGCAGGTTCAAAAATTCCTTTTCATCAATACTGCTTTCTATCTTCTGTACACTAAAAACACCTTTGGTAAGCGTACCCGTTTTATCCATTACCACGGTATTGAGTTTGGTAATCAGATCGAGGAAATTAGAGCCCTTAAATAAAATGCCGTTTGCCGATGCAGCACCAATGCCGCCAAAATAACCCAACGGAATAGAAATAACCAAAGCGCAGGGACATGAAATTACCAAAAAAACCAGCGAACGGTACAACCAGGTTTGAAAGTGATATTCGCTGCCCAAAACCAAAATCGGGATGGTAACCAGTGCCAGCGCCAAAAAGAAAACAATCGGTGTATAAATCTTTGCAAATTTGCGGATAAAAAGTTCGGTTTTGGCTTTACGTGTAGTGGCGTTCTGAACCATTTCCAATATGCGCGATAAGGCGCTATCGGCAAAAACCTTGGTTACTTTCACTTCGATTACTTTATCCAGATTGAGCATTCCGGCCAAAATGGCTTCACCTTTATTAATGGAACGCGGTTTACTCTCACCCGTTAATGCAGCCGTATTGAAACTGCTTTTATCGCTAATCAGTTCACCGTCCAAAGGAATTTTCTCTCCTGCTTTAACCTGAATGGTTTCGCCGATTTCTACCTTTTCGGGATTAACAGCCTCGTATTTTCCATTGCGGAATACATGCGCCACATCGGCCCGTACATCGAGCAGGGCTTTGATGTTTCTTTTTGCACGGTTTACCGCAGCCATTTGAAACAGTTCGCCTATGGTATAAAAAAGCATTACCGTTACACCTTCAGGATATTGACCTATGGCAAAAGCACCAATGGTAGCGATAGACATTAGTGAAAACTCGGTAAAAAAATCCTTCGCTTTAAAAGTTTCCCAAACCTCACGTAAAACCGGAATACCTACAGGTAAATAAGCTACAATGTACCAGTAAGGTCTGATGATCTGAAATGCCGGAACTTTAAAAAGATTATCGAAAGCAATTCCGATCAACAGCATCGCCAATGTTATAATGGCTGGCAGATAGGTTTTAAATGAAGATGGGTCTCCGCCATGGTCATGGTCGTGATCGTCACCCTCATTGTGCGAATGTGCATGATCGTGGTTATGTTTTGGTGCAGCATGTGCTTTACTGCTGCAACAGCTATCTTCTTTATCGTGGGAATGGCTCATTATATTATATGCTAAAACATTATTTATTGTTGGGATTAGTAATCAAAAGCCAAACGCCTTAAATGCTGTTAATTAACCCGACAGCAGCGACAGCCCCCGATTTTTCATCGGGGCTACAGCGAATGGCGGGACTAAAAAATCCTTTGGAACGCTGCACACTCATTTTCTAACCTTTAAAATTCAAATTTATGGAAAATTAAATGGTTTATCCCGAATCATTCTTAATAGCAATAATTTTTACAAGCACACAATAAAATTTGTTAAAAAATGTTAATAGTGTATAAAAGATTTAAAAATCATGAAATCTATTAAAATCCCATTTTCAGCATCCGAACTCATCAGACGTCTTGGCTTAGCAAAAATCTACTACTGGTTTAACAAGTAATATTCTTAATATATTGTTTCAGTATTGATTTGTATTTCATAAATTTCGCAGTAAATACTAACTTATTAAGCGAATGAAATACCAAAATTTGAAAAGATATTTTGCGGCACTGGGTATAGTCGCTGCTGGCTTTTCTGCAAATGCACAAACAAAAAAATTTATCGATCCTGCCAACATGGATTTATCCGTTAAGCCAGGCGATGATTTCTACACCTACGCAAGTGGTACGTGGGTAAAAAACAATCCTGTTCCTGCTAAAGAAACACGTTGGGGTTCGTTTAACGAACTTCGCGATTTCAATATCAATGCTGTAAAATCTTTGGTAGAGGATGCTGCTGCAGATAAATCTGCACCTGCCGGCTCAGTAAAACGCAGGGTTGGCGATTTTTACACGGCTGCCATGGACAGCGTGACCATTGAAAAATTAGGTTACACGCCGATAAAAGCTGATTTAGCGAAAGTGAAACAAATTAAAGATATTCCAGGTGTTCTAGATCAGGTTGCTTATATGAGAACCAATGGTTTAGGCGGCGGGATGTTCGGTTTAGGTGTTGGCCAGGATCGCAAAAATGTAAATAAATACATGGTTAATATTGGTCAGGGCGGCACAACCCTACCCGACCGTGATTATTATTTGAAAGATGATGCCCGTAGTGTTAAAATCCGTGAGGCATATAATACCTACATGGTTACTTTATTTACCTTAACAGGAAGTTCTCCTGAAGAGGCCAAACAAAAAGCTGCAACGGTTTATAAAATTGAGAAACAATTTGCAGAGGCACAGATGAGTCGTTTAGAGATGCGTGATCCTTACGCAACTTATAACAAACTTACTGTTGCTGAACTAAACAAAAAAACACCAGATATCAACTGGACAACTTACTTACCTAAATTCAAAATTAAAAGCCAGGATACGGTTTTGGTTTCTTCACCTAAATTTATGGTAAGTTTAGATGGCATGCTGAAATCGGTTCCGGTTGAAGATTGGAAAACTTACTTGGAATGGAACATTTTAAAAGGTTCGGCATCAAGCTTAAGTTCTCCTTTTGTTAAGGCAAGTTTTGCTTTCACACAGGCTCAAACTGGCCAGAAAGTACAAACTCCACGTTGGCAACGCATGTCATCTTTAACTGATGGCACTATTGGCGAATTATTAGGTCAGCTTTATGTGGCTAAATATTTCAAACCAGAAGCGAAGGAGCGTATGAACCAGATGATTGTGAATCTGCGTAAAGCTTTCGAAATCAGGATTAACGGTTTAGAATGGATGAGCCCTGAAACCAAGCAAAAAGCATTGGCTAAACTACACGCATTTACACCTAAAGTAGGTTATCCTGAAAAATGGAAAAACTACGATGGTTTAACAATCAATAAAGGCACCTATTTCCAAAACTTACGCAATGCAAGTGTTTGGGGTTACAACGAAATGGTTGATCAATTGGGTAAACCAGTTGACCGTAAACGTTTTGGTATGACGCCTCCAACCGTTAACGCTTATTACAGTCCAACTTTAAACGAAATTGTTTTCCCTGCGGGGATTTTACAATTCCCTTTCTTCGATCCAAATGCTGATGATGCGGTTAATTATGGTGGTATTGGTGCTGTAATCGGTCACGAAATGAGCCATGGTTTTGATGATAGTGGAAGCCAGTACGATGCAGCCGGTAACTTAAAAAACTGGTGGACAGCAGAAGACAAAGCTAAATTTGATGCTAAAACCAAAGCTTTAGGTGAGCAGTTCGACGCTTATACCGTGTTGGATACCGTACATGTAATTGGTAAGTTAACCATGGGCGAAAATATCGGTGATTTAGGTGGCTTAAATGCTGCTTACACGGCTTTCAAAATGACTAAACAAGGTCAGAGCAACGAGAAAATTGATGGTTTCACGCCAGATCAGCGTTTCTTCTTAGCCTGGGCACAAGTTTGGAGAGGTAATATTTTACCAGAAAGTGCTGCTCAGTTAATTAAAACCGATCCACACTCTCCAGGTCCATACCGTACCATTGGTGCTCCGGTTAACATGGACGCCTGGTATAATGCTTTTGATGTTAAACCTGGTGATAAATTATATAAAAAACCAGAAGATAGGATTAGAATGTGGTAGTTTTGAGGTGGAAGGCTTTTCTCCCCACAGCTTTAAAATTTAATTATTTATATCATCCCTATATTAGGAACGCCTCGATTTTTTTCGGGGCGTTTTTTTTATAAATGGTATCTCGCTGTGGTGTCAGATATTACCATCTGACACTTATTGAAAGTATCAATTATCTATAGATATTAGAAGAATCAGTCAGATGGTAACATCCGACTGCACGATTAAACGAATCAGCAATGGTTACATTCTCTACCACGATTACGCGCCTTGGTTCGTGTCCCCACGAATAAACAATTAAACTCAATACTTTTACCGTATCAAAAATTAATCCTACTCCATTCTGCAATTCTTAATTATCATTCTATCTTTGAAAAAACATAAGTATCCTTCAATGAAAAGCCCAATCAAATCTCTATTTATCCTCGGTTTAACTTTATTTTCTTTCACAGGTTTTGCTCAGGAGAATAAATTGATCAGTATTGAAAAATTAATCAATAAAACAGATCCTGCCTGGCCACTGGTAAAAAAATGGATCGATTCTGCCAAAAATAAGGTTGAAGTATTACCAGTTGATTCGGCTAAGGCAAAAGAGGTTTTATATCACGCACAAATGACCACTTATGCCACATTGGGATCGGTAATTTATAATACTGGCGGCATTTTGGTCGATAATGGCTGGATCAGGATTTTAGGCTCGGGCAGCGAAAAACTGAACCGTAACATTGCCGAATGGAACAAAGGAAAAACGCTTGAGGAATATGGAGATAATATGCCCTACCTGTTAATTGCCGATGACGCGGTTGGCGGTTTCTTTGCCATTAATTATGGCGGTTTGGGTAAAGACATTAAAAATGTATACTACCTTGAACCAAACAGTTTAACCTGGCAGCCACTAGGTGCAGGTTACGGCGAATTTCTTGTTTTTTGCTTCGATAGCGACCTTTCTAAATTTTACAAAGGCCTGCGCTGGAGTTCCTGGAACCAGTATATCGGTAATTTAGATGGATCCAAAACTTATAGTTTTCGCCCGTATTTGTGGCAGGAAGGTACGGATATTGAAAAATGTACCCGAAAACTGGTTAACACTGAAGATATGTACAAATTCAATATCATGAAATCAAAAGAGTTTAAGAATGAGGAAGAAATGAAAAAGCAAGCGCCGAAACAATAATCTAAATGCCCGATACATTAGCTACCATCGCCCAGATCAAAAACACCAGGGCTTTCGTTTTAACACTCGTAAAAGATTTAAGCACTGAACAATTGAATAAAATTCCTGAGGGTTTTAACAATAACATCATCTGGAATATTGCACACCTCACCGCGGCCCAGCAAAACCTTTGTTATGTACGGTCAGGTTTAGCCGTAACTATTGAAGAAAATTACTTTTCTCCATTTTTAAGCGGAACAAAACCAGATCATTTTATCGAAAAAGAAGAAATTGATTTGATTTTCGAGGTGCTTTTAAACAGTATGGATCGTTTGGCAGCAGATTATGCAAATGGTATTTTCATACAATTCGATCCATGGGATAAACGCTACGGCATGAAATTAAACACCATAGAGGATGCCATAAATTTTGTACCCTTCCACGAAGGGATGCACATTGGTTACATCATGGCATTAAAGAAATTGGTATAATGCCTAAACGTATTTTGCCTGCGTTTTTTTCGGTAATTTAGCCAAAACCATCGCTCTCGAATCGGCTACCCTGCTTTTTAATTCTCTATCGTTTAGCACCTCCAAATTTTCGATCTGGATCCATTGCCCTTTCGCCAAGTGATAGGCCTGTGCAATGCCATCTCTGGCCGCAAGCTCCTCAAATTCATCGGGATTACATTTTATGGAGAAACGATTACCCTCATCAATAGCAATGATGATATAAATCTTCTCTTCTATCATAAAACATAAATGTTCCCATTTCATGCCTTCGGTGGTGCCCGGCAAGCTTAAACAATATTCTCTGAAAGATTCGATATCCATATTTAGGGTTTAGGGTAGACCAAAGCTAGTAACAAAAAATTAAAGGTGAAAGCGGAAAGACTAAAGACAGAAGTAGTAAGACACAAGTAGCAAGACATAAGTATAAAGACAAATCTGATCTTGACTAGTTAATCCTTAAATGATTAAATCCTGGAACTGTGCATTTATCCTGGAAATCTTAAAATCAAATAAATCCTGTTCCTATGATCCTGGAAATCCAAAAATCATATTAATCCTGTTCCTATATTTGCACCATTATATTTAAAAATAAATAAATCATAGCCCATGAATATTATCACCGCTACTGCCGATGGCTCTAATACACTTTATAACGAAACCATAGGCGAACATTACCACAGTAAACATGGCGCATTACAGGAGAGTAAACATGTATTTATAGATGCAGGTTTGAAATTTGCTTCCGCTAACCAAGCTGAAATTTCCATTTTAGAAGTGGGTTTTGGAACCGGACTGAACTTTATTTTAAGCTTCGAATATTGTGAAGCGAACAATATCAACCTCAATTATACCAGTATAGAAGCCTTTCCGCTTACTAGCGAGTTAATCGAACAAACAGCTTATTCTGCTTATGTTTCAGAGACAATCTGGGGGGATTTCATCACCAATTATCCCAATGCATTAACAGCACCTCAAAAACTCACACCGCTTTGCACCTTGGAAATTCCGCACACCACCCTGGCCGAATACGAAACCGACCAAAAGTTTGATATCATTTATTATGATGCCTTTTCTGTTCAGCACCAGCCTGAGATGTGGAGCGATGAAATTATAGCACATGCTTGCAGTTTTTTAAAACCAGGAGGAATCTTTGTAACCTATGCCATTACAGGAAAATTGAAAAGGGCGGTTAAAGCAAGCGGATTTACCATCGAAAAATTACCAGGAGCACCAGGAAAAAGGGAAATGCTGAGGGCGGTTAAAGGAATGTAAAGGACGGAAAATATAAGCTGGATGATGGGTAAAGTCCGGGGTCGGGAGTTCGAAAGTCCGAAGATAAAATTTCAAAAGAATAGTCTCCCAACTTTTTACCACTTCCCGTTCACCTTTGTGTCTTCGTGCCTTTGCGGTTAAAAACATAGATATCATTTTGACATAATTTAGACCACGTACAAAAACCAGTACAACCTAAATTTGTTAGGATAACATCAACATTCATATCATGGAAAAAAGAACCTTAGGAAAAACCGATTTAAATATTGCACCCATTGTATTTGGAGGAAATGTTTTTGGCTGGACCATCGACGAGCAAAAATCATTTAAGATATTAGACCAATTTGTAGAAAGCGGATTTAATTTTATCGATACTGCCGATGTATATTCTCGCTGGGTACCGGGAAATAAAGGCGGTGAATCGGAAACGATCATCGGCAACTGGCTCAAAAAACAGAACAAACGCCACGATATCATTATCGCCACAAAGGTTGGGTCAGATATGGGTCAAGGGAAATCGTTAAAGAAAGATTACATCATTAATGAAGTGGAACATTCTTTATCCCGTTTACAAACCGATTATATTGACCTTTATTTTTCTCACTTTGATGACGAAAGCACTCCGGTTGAAGAAACTTTAGGAGCTTATGAAACACTTATTAAAGCCGGAAAAGTACGCTGGATCGGCGCTTCGAATTTTTCTGCCGATCGGTTAAAAGAATCACTACTCGCTTCAAGCGAGCATAGCCTTCCACGTTATGAGGTTTACCAACCTGGCTATAACCTTTACGATAGAGAAGAATTTGAACAGGAACACGAAAAAATCTGCTTAGAACATGGTCTGGGCGTAGTTACGTATTATTCTTTAGCCAGTGGTTTTTTAACGGGAAAATACCGCAGCGAAGATGATTTAAAGAAAAGTCAGCGGGGCGGCGGTGTTAAAAAATTTATGAACGACCGTGGCTTCAGGATTTTAGAAACACTGGACCAGGTTGCAGACAAACACCATGTTGAACCTGCTTCTGTAGCATTGGCCTGGTTAATTTATCACCCCTCAATTACGGCCCCAATTGCAAGTGTTACCGATCTAAGTCAGCTAAAATCTTTCACCGATGCGGCTAACCTAAAATTATCACCTGAAGATATTTCACTTTTAGACCAGGCGAGTAGATATTAAAAAATAATCTCTTATATTTAAATGCCCGAATAATCAAACAATTACTCGGGCATTTTGTATTAAACAGGATTTTAAAATATATGAAAGAAAAACTATCATTTCTACCCAAACTGGCATTGGTCCTTTTCTGTTTAATCAGCTTAACCTACATTGCCATTTTAGGCCAATCGTTGTTGGCACCTTTACTTTTTTCATTTTTAATGGCGATCTTATTATTGCCAGTAGGTAATTTTTTAGAACATAAGCTAAAATTTAAGAGGAGTTTATCAACCCTGGTTTCAGTAATTTTGATGATTGCCGTAATTGGCGGCATTATTTACTTTTTTGGCAATCAGCTGAGCGATTTATGGGCAGACTGGCCTTTATTAAAAGAAAAAGCCAATGTTTCGTACCACGAACTGCAGAAATGGATTTCGCATACTTTTGGCGTAAACTCTCAGAAACAACTCGATTATTTAAATGATAGTACGGAAAAAGCACTAGCCACAAGCGCGGCAATTGTAGCCACAACCCTGGCTACCCTATCTTCGACTCTATTGTTTTTAGGTTTTACCTTACTATTTACTTTTTTCATTTTAAATTACCGCAGGGTTTTATTTACCTTCTTAACCTCGGTTTTTAGAGAAGAACATAAAGAAAAAGTAACCGAAATTGTAAGTCAGATCCAGTATATCATCAAAAAATACATCATTGGCTTATTCCTGCAGATGCTGATTGTTACGGTATTAATGATTACTGTACTTAGTTTATTAGGCGTTAAATATGCTGTTTTACTGGGTTTGGTAGCGGGTATTTTTAACGTGGTTCCTTACCTGGGAATATTCTTTGCACTATTGGTGAGTTGTTTAATCACTTTCGCAACAGCCGGGGCTGGTAAGGTACTGCTTGTGTTAATTGCTTTTGTAGGTGTGCACGCCGTAGACGGAAATGTGTTGATGCCACTGGTGGTAGGCTCAAAGGTAAAAATCAATGCCTTATTCGCCTTTATTGGCATTGTGGTTGGCGAAATGATCTGGGGCATTTCAGGTATGTTTTTATGTATCCCTTACCTGGCTATGCTAAAAATTATATTCGACCGGGTAGATAACCTCAAACCCTGGGGTATTTTAATGGGCGAAGAACATAAGCCCGATAAAAAGAAACGCGTTTACCAGATTACTAAAAAGATTAAATTAGAGGAAAAAGATTAAAATGGCCGAAAACAGATCGCCACATATTTTAAGCACTTCTGCAAACTTATTGGGAATCTGCTTCATCGTGCTAACTTCTCTAAAAAAGCTGGCACTTACCGATGGTTCGCTGATTGATGAGTTCGCCGTAGCAGCGGTGATGTTTTTTATGACCAGCTGTATTTTATCTTTTATTTCAATGAGAAGGGTAAAAACTTCTAGTCAGCGGCTCGAAAAAACAGCAGATTTTATATTTTTATCAGGCCTGGTGATACTGTTCGTAGCAACCATCTTAATTGCATTTAATCTGATAAAATAATTTAATGAAACCTTTATTTGTATTGCTCTTTGTATATGTGGCACTTTTAGCATTTGGCGGTCACACTACGTTTGATAAAGGAAATGTTTTTGCAGGTAATATTGCCATGGGCGTGATGTTGCTTTTTACAGCTATTGGCCATTTTAAGTTTAAAACCAGCATGGCGGCCATGATTCCATTATTTATTCCTAAAAAGGTAGAAATTGTGCTTTTTACAGGTGTGCTGGAAACTTTATTTGCCACAGGCTTATGTATAGAAAGTACCCGGTATTATACAGGAATTGTGTTGATTATCTTTTACATTGCCATTTTACCGAGCAACATATACGCGGCAAAACACCGTATTAATTACGAAGACCTGTATAAACCCGGCCCCGGACCAAAATATTTATGGTTCAGAATACCTTTTCAGCTTTTCTTAATCGGCTGGGTTTGGTATTTTAGCATCCGATAATTTACCTCAATAATTAAACATGCCAAATAACCCGATTCCCGCCACTGCAAATAATCCTGCCGATGCTTTCACACGTTTACTTACTGTTTTAGATACGTTGCGTACGCAATGTCCCTGGGATAAAAAGCAGACCATGGAAACCTTACGTCATTTAACGATAGAAGAAACCTATGAGCTGAGTGATGCCATCCTGGAAGGTGATTTGGACGAAATTAAAAAGGAACTTGGAGACGTCATGATGCATCTGGTTTTTTATTCAAGAATTGCTTCAGAAACCAACGATTTTAACATTACCGATGTATTAAATGGTGTTTGCGATAAACTGGTTAACCGTCACCCACATATTTACGGCGATGTTGAAGTTGAGAACGAGGAAGATGTAAAACGCAACTGGGAGCAGATTAAACTAAAAGAAGGCAATAAATCTGTATTGGCTGGTGTTCCATCTTCGCTACCCGCGCTGGTTAAAGCCGCACGCATACAGGAAAAAGCCCGTGGAGTAGGCTTCGATTGGGAGGATAAAAACCAGGTTTGGGAAAAAGTAGAAGAAGAACTGCAGGAATTTAAAGCCGAATTTAATGTTGCAGATAATACGGCAATTGATATAGAAAAGGCTGAATCAGAATTTGGTGATGTACTTTTTTCGCTGATTAATTATGCGCGTTTCATTAATATTAATCCTGAGAACGCTTTAGAAAAAACCAACAAGAAGTTTATCAAACGTTTCCAATACCTCGAAACCAAAGCGAAAGAAAATGGTAAAGCCCTTGCAGATATGACACTTACTGAAATGGATGTATATTGGAATGAGGCAAAGAATTTATAGCTAACAGGAGTAAAATCGCAATATTTATATTAAATTTGCGATTACATTCGCAATATTTATATTAAATTTGCGAATATGATTTCGAGAGCAATATCCATTTCCATTCAAAAGCACCTTAAAGACGAAAAGGCAATTATCCTTTTAGGTCCAAGACAAGTGGGAAAAAGTACGCTTTTACAACAATTATCTTCTAAATTTGCTCAACCTGTAATGTGGTGGAATGGTGATGATACAGATATCAGAACCATACTTTCCAATACTACTTCTACTTTATTACGCTCTCTTTTGGGAAAATCAAAAACATTAATTATTGATGAGGCCCAAAGAATTGATAACATAGGCATCTCGATCAAATTAATTATCGATCAGCTTAAAGATGTAAAAGTAATTGCCACGGGTTCTTCAGCCTTTGAATTGGCCAACCATATCAACGAGCCACTTACCGGTAGAAAATGGGAATACAATCTTTTTCCTTTTTCGTTCGGAGAAATGGTAGAAGAACATGGTTTACTTACCGAAAAAAGATTATTAAACCAACGCCTGGTTTATGGCTACTATCCCGAAATCGTAAACAATCCCGGAGAAGAAGAAATACGCCTGAAGCAATTATCAGATAGTTATCTGTATAAAGATCTCCTAACGTGGGAGAAAATACAAAAGCCCGATAAAATGGAAAAATTAGTCCAGGCATTGGCTTTTCAGGTAGGGAATGAAGTATCATATAATGAATTAGGACAGTTAACCGGTTTGGATAATCAAACCACTGAGAAATACATCGATCTACTTGAAAAAGCATTTATCGTATTCAGACTAGGATCATTAAGTAGAAATTTAAGAAATGAACTAAAAAAGAGCCGGAAAATATATTTCTACGATAATGGGATCAGAAACGCAGTGATTAATCAATTCAGCCCGGCGATGTTAAGGCAGGATATCGGAGCGCTCTGGGAAAACTTTGTGATTAGTGAAAGGGTCAAATTCCTTGCTTATAATCAAATTAACTGTAACCAATACTTTTGGCGCACACATGCACAGCAAGAAATAGATTATATTGAAGAACGGAATGGTTTAATGAATGCTTACGAAATTAAGTGGAATTCAAAAGCTAAGGCAAGATTTCCAAAAACATTTCTGGATGCTTATGATGGTGTAGAAACAAAAGTGATTACGCCGGATAATATTACTGAGTTTTTATCATGAGTAAAAAACCCCGTCTACATAATACCATTGCCCATCTTCTAACCTGAAATTGGATTTTTCGTGCAGTACCTCCGTCTGAAACTTTTTATTCAGGTAATAGGCTTTAAACTCCACCACATCAAAAGCAGAAAAAACAATTTCGAGCTTAAGCCATTTAGTATTTTTTGCACTGTTTAAATAAGCGCTTTTTGAGTTGTTTTTTCTTTTGCTGCTATGGGTAGTTTCGTAAAGATAACCGGCATTGGCCATCACAAATGCCGAATATCTCGATCGCATTAAAGCTTCGGCAGTTGGTGCAGTTTTCAAGCTTAAATGGTAAGGCTGGCAACAATGCTGAAAGGTGATGCCACTTCCGCAGGGACAATTTATTAAATCCATGATTAAATTTTACCGTGCAAAAATAGGATTTAATATTCCTGCTGCTAAAATTTCCGTAAAATTGCACCGAAATAATGAGATACTTCTTCCATATTGCATATCAGGGTCAATACTATAGTGGCTGGCAAAAACAACCCGGGGTTAAAAGCGTTCAGGAAGTTATTGAGCAAACACTTTCTAAAATCTTAAAATCGCCCATTGCCATTAATGGCTGTGGCCGTACAGATGCGCACGTACACGCAAGTCAGTTTTTCTTTCATGCTGATATTGAAAAAGAAATTGATTTCGACCTGCTCTACATCCTGAACAAAGCTTTGCCATATAATATTGCGGTATTCGACATTATTAAAATGGAAGGAAAGCCACATGCGCGATTCGATGCCGTACAGCGGAAATACGATTATTTTGTACACACCTATAAAGATCCCTTTTTAAGTACGCAAAGCTCCTTTTATCAGTTAAACGATCTTGATTTTGATAAAATGAAAGCCGTTGTAAAACTCTTACCCCAATACAAAAATTACAGGGCTTTTTGCACGCATCCGGATAAATACGAGCATACCATTTGTAACGTAATGGAAGCCGGTTTATTTGTAAACCCCAAAGGCAACAGATTTAGGTTTCATATTGCCAGTAACCGCTTTTTGGGCAAGATGATCCGCATCATTATGGGTAAATTAATAATGGTTGGTAAAGGAGAACTTAGCCTTGATGAATTTGAAAGTGAACTGATCAGCTTAACCCCCTCCAAACTATCATTGCCCGCCCATCCAACAGGCTTATACCTTTCGAAGGTTACTTACCCCTATCTTAACCTCGAGCCACGCACCGAATTTATCCAGCGGTTACAAGAAACAGACTGGATTTAAATTTAACTGTAGCGTTTTGGTTTTGATCTCCGTTTAAGGGGTATGAAAGTTCAAATCTGTGTTCTCTTATTTGCCATTTGTCTGTGTTTCGGCTGTAAAAAACCAACAAGTGTTGATGTCTTAATGGATGGCAATTACACCGGCGTATTGGTTATAAGCAATAGTGCTAAATCGGTTCCGGTAACCCGTCAGATTTCGGTTTCTTTAAAAGATGGCAAATTTAATGTTACATCTGATGTTGGTTCTACCCTAAAATCATTGAGTGGCAAAGGCACTTATAATTTTAAAAACGGCACCGGCTATTTTGCTGATGAAGGTGTTTGGACAGCGGATTTCGACTGGAATATGATTTTAAACGGCGAATATGATATTAGAAGTAGTGGTATAGATTTAACATTAAAAAGAAAATCGAAACCCCAAACCAACATCGATCCGGCTACATCGTACGCTACAATGAGTTACGAATATATTTTAAAAAGAACCAATTAACACCAATATAAATTGAGTTAACAAGAGCTTAGGTTTAGGTTTGCTTGGGCACCGGGTTTTGATCTGCCTGGTGACCCAAGTTTTTTTATTTAAACCTGATGGCCTTCAACGGAGAAACCTTGCTGATTAAAAGCGAAGGGATAATCAAAACGGTTAAACATACCACTACCGTAATTACGTTAAGCAACAATACATCCATAAAGTGAAATTCTATCGGTGCATAAGCTAAAAAGTACGATGCCTGGTTAAGCTTAAATATATGTGTTGATTGCTGTAAGAAACCAAGTCCTAGGCCTAAAATATTGCCTAATAACAAGCCAATTCCAACCAGGTAAGCCGAGTTATAAAGAAAGATCTTCATGATGCTCCAGTTGCTGGCCCCAAAAGATTTTAACATCCCAATCATGTTGGTGCGTTCTAAAATCATAATCAGTAATGCAGTAACCATGTTAATTACGCCAACAATCAGCATCAGACTAAGAATCACATTTGTATTTACATCGAGTAAACCCAACCAGGTAAAAATATTCGGAAAGTTTTCTTCAATGGAATAGGAACGTAAATTCGGCGGCAGTTTTTCGAAAATATTATCCGCAGCCGGCTTTAGCTTGTTAAAATCTTTAATCCGGATTTCAATACCGCCAATTTCGTCAGGCTGCCAGTTATTTAAGCGTTTGATGATGTTCAGGTTGCCCAAAACAAATCCTTTATCAATATCCTCCACGCCAATATCGTAAACACCAACAATTTTAAATTTCCGCGGACGGAGCTGGTTCTGCACAAAATACATGATGAAATCATCGCCGGTTTTGAGTTTCAAACGTTTGGCCGTATAATTCGAAATCAACAGCTCCTGCATCGCCGCCGTACTGTCTGAAAAATCGATAATCGTACCACTAATGATATGCTGTTTGATGTAATCCCATTGATAACTTTTATCTACGCCCTTAAAATTGATGCCCTCAATTTCACTATTGGCCGAAAGAATGGCGGGCTTTGTAGCAAAAGGATAATAAAACTCAATATCACGATTGGTTTTGAGCATTTTTTGGGTTTCTGCATCCAATACAAAGGGCGAATGTTCGAAAGAATTATTCAGGTCGTAGCGTGTAATCTGTACATCGCCCAGGTATCCCCTCACTTTATCCTGAATCTCTGTTTTAAAGCCTTTAATAATGGCAATGGAGAGGATCATAACAGCCAGACTCAGCATCACGCCTGCTATTGCAATGCGGACAATAAGTTTAGAAAAAGTACGCTCAGATTTAATGGCTATCCGCCCTGCTATGAAATATTCGAAATTCAATTTAATCAATTTGTTAAGTAACAAAAATGCTCAATTCCTTTTTAAAAATGGCATTTTCGGAAATAAATAACCAACTTTAAAGATCAGCTCAAACAAATACCAATAGCATAAATCAAAATACCGGGTAAATTGTTTTGTTGAAATTACCGGAAGATTAGAATAATACCGAAAATGAAAAAATACATCAGCTTTGCTTTAACCAGTTTAATTGCATTATCGGCCTGTGGACAGCCAAAACCGCTTGAACAAGAGATTGGAAAGGGTAAAAACCTGGAGAACAGAAAACTATTGATCAGGACACCCAAACTGCCCTCAAATTTGAAAACGGGCGCCGAGCAGACCGAAAAATACCTTCCTTTATTAAAAGGTAAACGTGTGGGCATGGTGGTTAATCCTACTTCGGTTATCGGTGAACAAACCTCGGTAGATAGTTTGTTAAAACGTGGCGTCAAAATTCAGAAGATATTTGGTCCTGAACATGGTTTTAGGGGCAATGCCAGTGCTGGTGTTACGGTTAATGATGATGTAGATACGAAAACAGGCGTTAAGGCCATTTCGCTTTATGGCAAGCACAGTACACCTACGGCCGAAGATCTGGCTGATATTGATATTATGGTTTTTGATATCCAGGATGTGGGCGTACGTTTTTACACTTACATTAATACTTTACAGCATGTAATGGAAGCCTGTGCGGTGAATAACAAACCACTGCTGATTTTAGACCGCCCAAACCCGAACGGTTATTTAATAGACGGACCAATTTTAGATCCTAAATTTAAATCGGGCATTGGTGTACAGCCCATCCCAATTGCACATGGTTTAACCGTTGGCGAATATGCGCTAATGTTAAACGGCGAAGGCTGGTTAAAAGATAAGGTGAAATGCAAAATCACGATTATTAAAAATGCCAATTACAATCATGACATGGAGTATGTTTTACCCGTTAAACCTTCTCCAAACCTTAATACGCAGCAAGCGATTTTACTTTATCCATCAACCTGTTTGTTTGAGGGTACTTATTTAAACCATGGCCGTGGTACAATGTTTCCTTTTACCATTGTTGGAGCGCCGTACCTTAAAGGTAAATTTGATTTCAGTTTTACGCCAAAAAGTATAAAAGGCATGTCGGAAACACCTTTATTCCAGGATCAGGTTTGTTATGGCTTAGATTTAAGAAAATACGATACTGCCGAATTAATAAAATCGAAACAGGTAAACATCAGCTGGTTAATCGAACTGTACAAAGCATCACCACGAAAAGAAGATTTCTTTAACACTAAACTGAGCAAAGAAATGGGTACAATTGAAAGATTGGTTGGCGTGGTAGATTTTAGACAGCAGGTAATCGACGGAAAAAGTGAAGCAGAAATCAGGGCAAGCTGGGAACCGGGATTAAGTGCCTATAAAACCATGCGTAAAAAATATTTGCTTTATAATTAATGAGAGAAGGATTGAATGAGAGGGATTGAATTATAGAATGGGGAACCCCGCTTTAAAGATTATTTCAAACTTAACAGATTGAGCTTTGTTATATTTAAAAACGAATAGAAATTTCATTCAATATTCATTCACTCATTCAAAATTCATTTATTCAATCATTACAACTATGAGCGGTCCAAAAGTTAAGAGCGATAAACCAGGAAGTAATTACCAGGAAGAAGTACCTAAAGGCAGGGAACCTGTTGATCATAAAACGGTAAGAAAAGAAAACGACAGCACGCCAAATAAAGCACCTAAAACCAATAACCCGGCTAAACAGCGGGAGCAGGAAGAACAGCCCGTACATTCGATTAAGAAAGCACCTAAGGAATAAATTTAGTCCCGTCGTCTCGACTGGAACATAGCGGAGTGGAGAGATCTACATCGATTGCAGTGTTCTTGAGATCCTTCGACTACGCTCAGGATGACAACCCTATAAAAAAAGTCGCATTGCAAGGAGGAACGGCGAAGTAATCACTATATATTTTATATTTCCGCTCCAAGTCGTCATATTTATTGTAACGTAGTTCCGAACTTTTGGAAGACAGATCTATCTAGACAGATTTCTCGACTGAGTTGCACTCGGCTCGAAATGACGGCTCTTTTGACACAGTTATTATTTACTATTCGCTTTCAAAAACGACAATAACACTTTCTCATCATGCGCTAAAGCCAATTTCCCGATAACTTTATTATTGTTCATCTTTTTCATGTATTTACCAAGCTCATCGCTCTCGTAGGCGGTGAGTAATAGCGGATATACATAAGAACTTCTACATACAGCTCTTGTATTTCCTAGTTTTTTGGCAACGCAATCCAAAACACTTACAATAGCCTTTTTAGTGTTTAAGTTAAAACTTTCATCGGCGCTGCATTTAGAAAACTGGCGCAATGCTTCTAGTGTACCACCCCAGGTTCTGAAATCTTTTGCTGTAAAATCATCGCCGGTAATTTCTTTGATATAGTTATTTATTTTGCCCGAATCGATGCTTTTATGTTCTTTTCCATTGGTGTAAAACTGAAACAACTCCTGTCCGGGAATATCCCTACATTTTTTGACCAGTTTGGCTAAAGATCTGTCGTTCAGTTCTACTTTCTGTTGAACACCCTTTTTACCTATAAAATCCATCGTAATTTTACTTCCGTTGATTTTAACATGTTTATCCCGCAACGTAGTGAGTCCAAAAGAACCATAAAGCTGTTTATAACTTTCGTTACCCACCCGGATGAGTGTTTTTTGCAATACATCAACTGAAATGGCCAATACTTTTCGTTCATCTAATTCTTTCCTTCGGAGGTCTTTTTCCAGGTTTTTTCTTGCATTGGGCAAGGCTTTTCCAAACTCGAGCAAACGAAAATATTTATCTTCCGACCGGCGGCTGGTCCATTTGCTGTGGTATTTATATTGTTTTCTGCCGGCAGCATCAATACCGGTAACCTGCAGGTAGGCATTGGGTTTATTGGCAATCCATACATTTTGCCATGCGGGCGGAATAACCAGTGTTTTGATCCGCTCGAGGTGTTTCTCTTCGGTTATTTTATGTCCATCTTTATCTTCGTAATGGAATTTACCAGGTTTGCCTTTTCGGTAAATCCCAGGCATGCCGTCGGTTACGTACACCAATCCACTTGCTTTTACAACATCTTTGCCTTGTACCATTTTTGCCTATAAGTATGGGTTTATTTTTAGTTATTTTGCAAAACTTTAGCGTGGGTATCCACGTTATTTTTAGAAACACAACACTTTCTTTATGAAAATAGTTTTTATGGGTACGCCCGATTTTGCTGTAGCCTCTTTAGATGCCTTAGTTCAAGCCAATTTTGATGTTGTTGCGGTGGTTACTGCACCAGATAAACCGGCGGGTCGTGGCCAGAAACTGAACGAAAGTGCGGTGAAAAAATATGCTGTAGAAAAAGGAATTCCTGTTTTACAACCCGAAAAATTAAAAAATCCTGAATTTATAGCGGAATTAAAATCGTACCAGGCCGATCTGCAGGTTGTAGTGGCCTTTAGGATGTTACCCGTTGTGGTTTGGAGCATGCCAGCTAAAGGAACCATTAACTTACACGGCTCACTATTGCCCCAGTACCGTGGCGCAGCGCCGATTAACCATGCCATCATCAACGGGGAGAAAGAAAGCGGCGTAACTACCTTTTTCCTAAAAGAAGAAATTGATACAGGCGATATAATCCTAAGCGACAGCGTTGCTATTTCAGATGATGAAACGGCTGGCGATTTACACGATAAACTGATGGCCATAGGTGCTCAACTTTTGGTAAAAACCCTCCACGCCATTGAAGCAGGTGAAGTTACCGAACAGCCACAGCCACAAAGCGATCATTTAAAACACGCACCAAAAATTTTTAAGGAAGATTGCAAAATCGACTGGAACAACTCTGCACAGCAGATCCATAACTTAATCCGTGGGTTAAGCCCTTACCCAACTGCTTTCACCATGCTTAATGATAAAAATTTAAAGGTATTTAAGGCCGAAATAGAAGATAAAGAACCAGGCATTGCTGCCGGAGGTTTCTTAACTGATGGTAAAACGTATTTAAAATTTGCGGCAAAAGATGGTTTTATTAAACTTTTGGATATTCAGTACGAAGGTAAAAAAAGAATGCTGATCGAAGATTTTTTACGGGGAATGAGGTTGTAGGTTAGTCCGAAGTCTGCAGTCAAATAAACGCCAAAAAAGCGTCGTCATCTCGACCGGAGCATGGCGGAGTGGAGAGATCTATCTAAACAGATTTCTCGACTTCGTTGCACTTCGCTCGAAATGACGGCTTGTAATTTTACGTTTGGCATAAATTAACCGCTTAACCTGACGAATAAACCAATGGCAAATGAACCAGTAAACTAACCTGAATTCAATTTATCGTTTAAAAACTTCGATACTTCGTTAAAATAGCGCTTTCTGCCGTAACCCATTATCCACTGAATACCCTGTGTGGCATTGGTAATAAAAACTTCTTCTGCTTCTTTTAAAATCTCTGGATTAATCTGTGCTTCGATTAAAGGCATATCGTTCATCTTACACAATTGCATAATCGCTGTACGCATTACACCACTTACGCAGCCTTCGGCAAGTGATGGTGTATAAATCTGTTTATTATATACCACAAATACGTTGGCGCTGATGCTTTCGCAAAGAAAACCGTATTGATTGAGGATCATGGCCTCGTCCAGGCGGTTCTGGCTTTTAAAAAGTCCGGCCATTACATAGAGCAATGCATTAGCCGTTTTATAGTTCGATAATTTATTAACAGGCTTGGTCATCTCATCAAACACATCAATGATTAAACCTTTGCTGTTAAGCTCATATGCTGATGATTTTAAGGGAATCCCTTCTAGAACATAACCAGCCTTATTGGTTTCAGGTGTATATACGCCGGCCCCTCCCCTGTAAACCGAAAGACGGAAGCGAACATTGCCGTTCCATTTGTTCCGTTTAGTAAGATCTGCCGTTTTTTGACGCAAAAAATAATCGTCCATTAAAGCATGACCATCAATTTTAAGTGCTTTCATGCCGGCTGTAAGGCGATCGGCATGTAAATCGGCAAACTGCAGCTTATTGTTGATCATCCGCATACTTTCGAACAAACCATCGCCAAATTTAAAGCTTCTGTTGGCAGCCGTTAAAAAGGGAACATCAGCCGCCTGAAATTCATCATTAAATAAAAGGTACTCCTGAAGCATATTTTATGATGTAACGATATAATTTTCCCATTTGGTTAAACCGGCTTTAAAATCGGGCGGCAATGGCGATTCAAAATACATATATTCTTTGGTGGTGGGATGAATAAAACCTAAACTTTGTGCATGTAAAGCCTGACGGGGCAACAACTCAAAGCAGTTATCAACAAACTGTTTGTACTTATTAAACGTAGTGCCTTTTAAAATCTTATCACCACCATACATGGCATCATTAAAAAGTGGGTGACCAATATGCTGCATGTGTGCCCTGATCTGGTGGGTACGACCAGTCTCCAGCTCACAGCTGATCAAAGTTACATATCCTAAACGCTTTAACACTTTATAATGCGTTACCGACCATTTCCCTTTTTCTTCATCATCGTAAATATCCATCACGCGGCGGTCTTTCGCACTTCTGCCAATGTAACCGGTTACGGTACCATCATTTTCGATATCGCCCCAAACCAAAGCAATGTATTTACGGGTAATGCTGTGATCGAAAAACTGACGGGCCAAATGCGTAATCGATTTTTCGTTTTTACTAATCAGCAGTAAACCTGAAGTATCTTTATCAATGCGATGTACCAAACCCGGGCGGCCATCGTTACCCGGTAATTGAGGCAATTGCTCGAAGTGGAATGCCAAAGCATTCACTAGTGTACCTGTATAATTGTTAAATCCGGGATGCACCACCATTCCGGCAGCTTTATTTACAATTAAAAGATCACTATCCTCATAAATAATATCAAGTGGCAAATCTTCAGGATAAACTTCGGTATCGCGTGGCGGATGCGGCAGCACAATTGAAATCTCGTCAAAAGGCTTAACCTTATAACTTGCTTTAATCTGTTTCTGGTTCACCAAGACATTCCCGGCATCAATTGCATTTTGAATACGGTTTCGCGAGGCATTTTCTACACGCACCATCAAAAATTTATCAATACGCAGCAAAGACTGCCCTTTATCGACAATGATTTTTAAATGTTCATATAATTCCTGCTCTTCTGACTCCTGCAATTCGACCACATTTTCCATGGGACAAAAATAAACTTTTAACTCCAAGAATTTTTTAATGATTGCAGTTTTCGGAAAAAGAGGCTTATCTTTAATACAATCAAATCATCCTAAATCATTTATATGAAAAAATGCTACTCTTTAAAGGCTTTAGCGGCCTTCTTTTTATTGATAATGGCTCAAAAAGCAAGTGCGCAGCAAGATGTTGGAGGCCTGTTTGTAGGCGGGCCTGCAGATGCAACCAAATTGGTTAATGCTTATTTCGATCCTTTGTACAAAGGCTTAGGATTAGGATTGACTGATGGATGGTCGAACACTGCAAAATCAAAAGGTTTTTTAAAATTTGATGTCAGGGTATCAGCATCTGCTGCTTTTGTTCCACAATCGGGCAGAAGTTATGATGTAAATACGCTGGGTTTAAGTAATATTAAACCTGCTCCTGGTGCTTCTTCAATAGGTCCTACTGCTTTTGGTGATGACCGGGAAGGAGGTAAAATGGAAGTGTACACCAGCAACGGTATCCCCACTGGTAAATTTTTCAATCTGCCGCAGGGCGTGGGTTTCCATGTAGTGCCTTCTGCGCAAATACAGGCTACCCTTGGTTTGCCAAAAAATATTGATGTTACTTTAAGGGCCATGCCTAAAATAAAATTGGGTAGCGACCTGGGAAGTTTATCAATGATCGGTTTCGGTGCAAAAGTTGAAATTTTACCTTTGTTTATGGGCTCAACCACAGAGAAACTGATTCCGGTAGATATTGCTATTGCAGGTGGTTTTACACAGTATAAATATACTTTACCTTTAAATATTGATAATGTGGCAAATTCAGACCAACATATTGATGCGAAATTTAACGGGGTAAACTTTGATGCCATTGTTTCTAGAAAGATTCTCTTTTTTACGCCATTTGCAAGTGTGGGTTATCAAACTTCCAACACCAATTTAAAAGCTTTGGGTACTTACCGTTTCGCAACCAGCGCAACCACTTCAGCAACTTATGTTGATCCGATTTCGGTGAAACAGACCGATATTGATGGCGTTCGCGGAAGTTTAGGCTTTCAGTTGAAATTTGGTTTCTTCAAATTTTATGGTTCATATACACAAGCAAAATACAGCATGGTTAACGCAGGTTTTGGTTTCGGTATTGGTAAATAATCAATCATTAGATATAATTACCTAAAGCGCTTATATCATTAAGGTAGAATTGTCATCCTGAGCTTGTCGAAGGACCTTTTAAATGTATTTAAACATTTCGACAGGCTCTAAGTGACATATTTCAATCAAAATAACTTAATAATACAGCCTTTGCTTATTTTTACGCGTGTTCGAAGAAATATATAGCCCGGTACAAAAAATAAGATTTGCGTCTTTTAACAATCTTTTTGTAAAGCGTGATGACCTGATTGATCCCTACATTTCAGGTAATAAATGGCGTAAACTCAAATACATTTTAGCTAAGGCCAACGCAGAAAACAAAACACATTTGGTCACATTTGGCGGGGCTTATTCCAATCACCTTGTGGCTACTGCAGCTGCAGCATCGCGATCAGGACTAAAATCAACCGCTTTTGTCCGGGGAGAAGAAGTAAAAAACGAAATGTTATTGTTGTGCCGTTTATTTGGTATGGAACTTATTTTTGTTGACCGCGAAAGTTACAGGGACAAACACAAATTATTTAAACAACATTTTGCCAATGATGAACAGGCCTATTTTATTGATGAAGGCGGCGCTTCGCCCGAAGCTACAATAGGTTGTGCAGAAATCGTCGGTGAGTTAACCGAAACTTACGATCATATTTTCTGTGCTGCCGGAACGGGAACCACCGCAGCAGGTTTATTGAAAGGGATACAGCAACATCAATTAAACAGCAAACTACACATTATACCGGTGTTAAAAGGTGGTTCATTTATTCAAGATGAAATTGCACAGTATACTCCCATTTCCGATCATTTAACGTTACACCTCAATTATCACTTTGGTGGATATGCCAAAACCACCCCCGAACTGATCAATTTTATTAAAACCTTCACTGCCCAAACCGGATTGCTGTTAGACCCTGTTTATACTGCAAAGATGTTTTATGCCATTACAGACCTTCAGAAACAAGGAAACATTAGTAAGGATGAAAAAGTCCTGGCTATTCATACCGGAGGATTGATGGGGCTTTTTGGGATGAAGGATAAGTTTTAATAAATTCTGATTATTGGTCTGTGTAGACACAGACCAAGGATTAGTGATATAAAGAGCGAATCTTCATTCGCGTGCATACGAGAATCTTAAATCTATACATTACGATTCTATCAGTTTATCAATAGATTAATATTTCATATCCACAGTACTTATCTCACGTAATATCATACCTGAAACTAATCCATTTGTCAAAATTTATTTTAAATTTAAAAGTAAACAAACGTTTACTTACTTTTGATGTGTATTAAATAATATAACATAATGAGGCCTAAAAGTTTAGAGAAAGAAGCAGCCATCCGATCGATTGCCCTACAGATTATTTCTGAGGAGGGATTGGAAAACCTCAGCATGCAAAAGCTTGCCAAAGCGGCTAACATATCACCCCGTACCATTTACATCAAATACGAAAACAAGGAAGATTTGCTGGTAAAACTTTTTATCGAAGAAGTGCTCGGTGCTTATGAAAAAGCAGTGTTGGAAAATTTCGATCCTAAAATGGGTTTTACTGAAGGAATGAAAAAACTCTGGTTAAATACGTTTAGCTACCTCAAAAACAATAAACCTGCTTTTTCACTCATCCAATATGGTAAATCCTCGCCCCTGTTAAACAAGGCTTTTCAAGAGAAAAACATAGCGCAAGGTGCGTTTTTTGCGCCGATCCATACTTTTTTAAAAATACATGTTAAAACTGGCTTGATACCCGATTTACCACACGATGTGCACCGGGCATTATTGTTCTCACCCATTCAGGATCTGGTAGCCGAATATTTCGATCATTTAGATCGTCCCGTACAGATTATTACCGAAGAGGTGATTTTAACCTGCTGTGAAATCGTTATTAAAGGAATAACCAATCAAAAAAACAATGAACAACATTAAAAATAAAAAAATTGCCATTATAGGCGCTGGTCCGGGTGGCTTAACTTTAGCCCGTTTGCTACAAATGGATGGCTTTAACATAAACGTTTACGAACGCGACACTGACGAAAATGCACGGCCAAAAGGCGCTACATTGGATTTACATGAAGAATCGGGACTGGCTGCGCTCCAGGCAGCCGGACTTATGGATGCATTTATGGCCAATTATCGCCCCGGAGCAGACCGCACCCGTATTGTCGATCAGCACGGCAATATTGTATTTGAGGATAATGATACAGATAACAGAGAAGCTTTCCGACCTGAAATAGACCGTGGTCCGCTACAAAAGATTCTTTTAGATTCATTAGAAAAGGATACTGTAATCTGGAATAGTCACTTCGTATCACTTAAACCCAATAGTGGTTCGTGGCTGATTGAGTTTAAGAATGGAGATATTGTACAGGCAGATATTGTTATCGCTGCTGATGGCGCAAACTCTAAAATCCGTCCTTACATTACCCCTATTAAACCATTTTATTCGGGCATTACCATAGTAGAAGGTGCTGTTTATTCATCAGCAATTGCCACACCGAAAATGCATGCCTTGTTAAATGGTGGAAAAATATTTGCCATGGGAAGTGAAAAATCATTGATTGTAAGCTCAAAAGGTGATGGCAGTTTAGTGTTCTATACTGGTTGCAATACACCGGAGGCCTGGGCCAAGGAATCAGGCATCGATTTTTCTGATAAAAACCAGGTCATAAACTGGTTTAAAAATGAGTTTTCAGACTGGGATCCGATTTGGCTGGAATTATTTGAAAATGCATCTGCTGCTTTTGTTCCGCGACCACAATATTGCATGCCACTGGATCAAAGTTGGGAAACCATCTCAAATTTAACCATGATTGGCGATGCTGCACATTTAATGCCACCTTATGCAGGCGAGGGCGTAAATATGGCCATGCTCGATGCTTTAGAACTTAGTCAATGTTTTAAGGATAATCGTTTTCAAAATAGTGGGGAGGCAGTTTCAGCATATGAAAAACAAATGTTGAAAAGGGCTTCGAAAACGGCCGATATGACGATGCAATCAACACAAGCACTTCATTCTACCAATGCTTTAAATTATTTGATCAATATTATCGGAGGGGAATAAAAAAGGTTCCCTATTGCTAAGGAACCCCAATAAATTATTTAACCTGTAATCAATATGTTGCTTCAGGTAAATATATGATGCCTCAACTTAAAATGAAATAAAAATCGATCAATGTCCTAAAAAAATAGATGTCTGATACCATATCATACTTCTATTTTCTTTCAGGTATAAATCATTATCAAAAAAACTTAAAATATTCTTCCTAAATTCATCGCTATTCGATTTCAGGATGAATTAAGATCATTTTAAGAAACCTTTTATGAGCAAAACCTATAAACGATTCACTATCGTATTTTTATTCATTACTGCAATGAATTTTTCGTTTATTCCTGCAAAAGAAATCAAGTGGACGGCCATTGGCGATTCCATCACCTACCTCAACAACCATTTAAAAGAAACCGGAAACCGTGTACAAAAAGGTTATCTGGATCGGGTAAAAGACCGTTTACCAAATATCAATTACATCAACCAAGGGCATAATGGCTGGACAACCGTTGGCATCGCAAAAGAAATTTATAAGCTGGGGATTGTTCAATCAGACTTATACTCTGTTTTTCTGGGCACTAACGATTGGTGGTCAGGAATTCCGGTAGGATCAATTAACGATTACATCAATAACACCGGAACAGGCACTACCTGTGGCGCTTACCGCATCATCATCGATAAAATCAGAAGTTTAAATCCCAATGCTAAAATTGTAATCATTACACCAATGCAACGAAACGATTTTGTGTATGTAGCCGATGCAAACAACAATGCCTTCGGCTCGTATAAAGCAAAAAACGGCCAAACTTTAGAAATGTTTGCTAACGCAATTGCCGAAATTGGCAAACATGAAAATTTTCCTGTGGTTGATCTTTATCACAATCAAAAGCTTAAAGTCGAAGAATCAGTCAAATTTAAAAGGTTAAAAAATCCATCTACGGGTGTGTACCAAAACTATAAATATCCAGAATCGGCTTCTATCCCCTACCAACCTAAAAGTGACGATTATCCTTACCCATTAGATGCGATAAAAATGACCTATGATGGTTTGCACCCTTCTGATAAAGGCAATAAAATAATTGCGGAAAGCCTGGTTCACGTTTTTAAAAAATACGCAGGTCAATAAAGTTACCTAATAATGCTTACGACCAGATATTACTTTTTATTCATACTTAGAATCAATTAAGTAATATAACCCCAATAGGAATATCTCCATTATTACATTTTCCATCTCATGGCAACATACCCGAAATATTTTTGGTTGTCATATTTTTTCATGTTAATATGCTATAGTAAATATTATAGTCATTAAATGGCGATCATTTACCAATCAGCAGTTTTTAATTCTTTCAGCCAAATTTATACTGCTTTTATAAATCCAGTTTATTTTTCTGTTCGTGATAACATTGTAGATTATTTTATTTCAAAATAATAATCGTACAAATAACGTTTATTATTTTAAATATTTTACTTTTACAATTAGAATCGACCAAATATTAAAACCAATGAAACTAAACGCCCTTAAAAAAAGCGTGTTAAACGCCTGTTTTGCTTCTTCGCTAAGTTTTACAGCCATCCCACTGTTGCTGCAGGCTCAAAGCCCGAAAGTGGTCAAAATTAAGTTAGATCAATCCGTTGCTAAGGTTCAGCCAAATATGTGGGGTGTGTTTTTTGAAGATATCAACTTTGGTGCCGATGGCGGAATTTATGCTGAATTGATTAAAAACAGGTCGTTCGAGTTTGCAAAACCTTTAATGGGCTGGAGCATTCAGCGAAAAAAAGCCAATGAAGGCGAAATTCTGGTTGTTAACCGCAAGGAAGTAAATACAGCTAACCCACGCTACCTGCAGATTAATAATGAAAGCGGCACTTTTGGCATCACCAACGAGGGTTTTAAAGGCATTGGAGTAAAAAAAGGATTGCGTTATGATTTCTCGGTAATGTACCGTCAGAAAAACCCGGGCGTAACCCTGCACCTGCAACTGCTAAGTGCAAACGACAAAGTAATTGGGGAAGGAAATCTTGTTCCTGAGCAAAGTGGCAGCGATTGGAAAAAACAATCGGCCAGTTTTGTCGCTACAGAAACGGATCCAAAGGCGAAATTTGCCATCGTTTTTGAAGGAAAAGGTCAAATCGATTTAGATATGGTCTCGCTCTTTCCCGGCGATACCTGGAAAGGCCGCAAGCAAGGATTAAGGGCCGATATGGTTCAGCTTTTGGCTGATATGAAACCTGGCTTTATCCGTTTCCCCGGAGGATGCATTGTAGAAGGTACCGATTTGGCAAACCGCTATCAATGGAAAAAAACAATAGGCCCTATTGAAGACAGGCAATTGATCATCAACCGGTGGAATGCTGAATTTGCTTACCGCTCAGCACCAGATTATTACCAGAGTTTTGGTTTGGGATTTTTCGAATATTTCCAACTGGCAGAAGATATCGGTTCAGATGCTCTGCCCATTTTAAACTGCGGCATGGCCTGCCAGTTTAATACCGGTGAAGTGGTCGCCATGGATGAACTTGAGCCTTACGTACAGGATGCCCTTGACCTGATCGAATTTGCCAATGGCGATGTAAACACCAAATGGGGTAAAATGAGGGCAGATCTGGGTCACCCGAAATCTTTTAACCTAAAAATGATGGGCATTGGAAATGAAAACTGGGGACCTCAATACCTGGAACGTTTAGCCATTTTCACCAAGGCCATCAAAGCAAAATATCCTGATTTTAAACTCATCAACAGTTCGGGCACTGATCCGGAGGGTGACCGTTTTAACCTGCTTAATACTTCGTTAAGAGAAAACAAGGCCGATTTTATAGATGAACATTACTATCGCCCGGCAGATTGGTTTTTGAAAAATGCATCACGCTATGATAATTATCCACGGAACGAATCGAAGGTTTTTGTGGGCGAATACGCAGTTCATGCCGATAAAAACTTCATTGGCAGCAACCGTAATAACTGGCAAAGTGCATTGGCTTCAGCGGCTTTAATGACGGGTTTGGAGCGAAACGCCGATGTAGTTCAAATGGCCTCTTACGCGCCACTTTTTGCACATATTGATGCCTGGCAGTGGGCACCGGATATGATTTGGGTAGATAACCTGAAGGTTTACGGCACACCCGATTATTATGTGCAAAAACTTTTTGCCACCAATAAAGGAACTGATGTGGTTTCAATCACTTTGGATGATAAAAATATCATCGGGCAGGATGGATTGTATGCCTCTTCTGTACTCGATAAAAACAAAAAAGAACTGATTATCAAAATTGCCAACAACACAGATAAAAGCCAATCAATTGATTTTGAAATAGATGGAAAAACCAAATTAAAAAGCAACGGAACAATAGAAGAACTGGCTGATTCGAACCTCAACCAGGTAAATTCATTCGATAATCCCCAGGCCTTAAGTCCAAAAGTTTCTGCGATAAATTTAAAGGGCAAAAAATTAAATACCAGCCTAAAACCCTATTCTTTCAGCGTGATTAAAATCCCTTTTAACTAAAACCGAGAACCACACCAACGAAACCCATATAAACGATGAAAAAATTATTCTTTTCTATTGCTCTGCTCTGCAGCGGTCTGTTTGCCCATGCGCAAACCGAAACTTTGCTCAGCGTTAAACTATCAGGAAATCAAATTGTTAGCAAACACATTTATGGCCATTTTTCCGAGCATTTGGGCCGCTGTATTTATGATGGCTTCTGGGTGGGTGAAAACTCCACCATTCCGAATAAAGGTAGAATCAGATTAGATGTGGTGGATGCCTTAAAAAAAATAAAAGTGCCTAACCTGCGCTGGCCAGGCGGTTGTTTTGCCGACGAATACCATTGGCGTGATGGTATAGGCCCAAGAAACGAACGCCCCAAAATGGTGAATACCAACTGGGGAGGCGTAACTGAAGACAATAGTTTTGGTACACACGAGTTTCTGGATCTGTGTAAAATGCTCGATTGCGAACCTTACATTGCTGGCAACGTTGGCAGCGGAACCGTTGAGGAAATGGCCAAATGGGTAGAATACCTCAATTTTGATGGCGTAAGCCCAATGACAGCCATCCGCAAACAAAATGGTATGGATAAACCCTGGAAAGTTTCTTTTTGGGGCGTTGGTAATGAGAGTTGGGGCTGTGGAGGAAATATGACTCCTGAATATTATAGCGATCTGTACAGAAGATACGCTACTTATGCAAGAGATTATGCTGGTGCACCTTTAAAAAGAATTGCCAGTGGCGCTAATTCTGAAGATTACCGCTGGACAGAAACCTGTATGAAAAACATTGGCCCAGGTAGAATGTGGGGATTGACCCTGCATTATTATACCCTGCCTACAGGCAATTGGAGCGCCAAAGGTTCGGCCACCAAATTTGATGAAGAGCAGTATTTCAACACCATGAAAAACTGCTTGCGTATGGAAGAAATTGTGAGCAAACACTCGGCTATTATGGATAAATACGATCCAAAAAAGAAAGTAGCATTGGTTGTTGATGAATGGGGAATCTGGACGGATGTGGAGCCTGGTACAAATCCTGGTTTTCTTTACCAGCAGAATAGCCTGCGCGATGCTTTAATTGCAGGAACAACGCTTAATATTTTCAATAACCATTCTGACCGTGTGAGAATGGCGAACCTGGCGCAAACCATTAATGTATTACAGGCTTTAATTTTAACTGAAAAAGATAAAATGGTGCTTACCCCCACTTATCATGTTTTCGATCTATACAAGGTGCACATGGATGCCAAATACCTGCCCATTAATTTCACAAGTCCTGACTATAGTTTAGGGGACAAAAAAATCCCGGCGTTGAATGTTTCAGCATCGCAGGATAGTACAGGTGCTATCCATATTTCGCTGGTTAACCTCGATCCAAAAAATAAAATTGCTTTAAACACAGATCTTGGAGAATTAAAATGGAAAACCGTTACCGGCCAGATTTTAACATCGGCACAACTTACTGATGTAAATACGTTTACCGATACCAATAAAGTGCACAATGCAAAATTTACCGGAGCCAAAAAATCAGGAAATACGTTGAAAGTGGAGCTTCCTGCACAATCTGTTGTTGTACTCGAATTAAAATAATCCCGTGATGAAACATAAAGCCCTTGTCCTGGCATTTTCAATAATTGCCACCATACAAACGCTACATGCGCAAAACAGATACGAGATCAGCAGTCCTGATAAAAGCCTTAAGGTTACCGTTGTTTTAGCGCAGCAGCAATTATCTTATAGCATCAGCCGGAATGGTGCCGAAGTGCTTAATAAATCCAGTTTGGGTTTGATTCGCGCTGACCAAGATTTTTCAAAAAAACTTTCCATTTTATCGGTTTCTAAAAACGAACTGGTTAAAGACAGCTATACTTTAAAAAATGCAAAGCGCTTGCTTAATCATTATGCCGCGAACAAAAGAATAATCCATTTGCAAACGCCATCAAAGCAGAAAATGGATGTCATCTTCCAGGTATCTGATGATGGTGTTGCCTTCCGTTATTATTTTCCTGATCGCGATGCAAAAATTAAAAAATTAGCGGAAGAAAAAACCTCTTTTCATTTTTTTAAAGATGCTAAAGCCTGGATGCAGCCCATGTCTGTCGCTAAAACAGGCTGGGAAAGTACAAACCCATCTTACGAAGAATATTACAAAAAGGAAATTAATGTGGGTACCCCTGCCCCAACAAATGCAGGCTGGGTTTATCCGGCTTTGTTCAACTATAAAGATACCTGGCTTTTAATTTCAGAAAGTGGCCTGGATGGCAGTTATTGCGCAACACGCCTTAAACAAAATTCAGCAGATGGAAATTATGAAGTCGGTTTTCCTGATCAAAAGGAAGCTTTTACAGGGCAAAATGTAAACCCCGAATCTGAATTGCCATGGTACACGCCCTGGCGCATTATTGCCATTGGCAGCTTAAAAACCATCACCGGATCTACCCTGGGGACCGATCTGGCTTATCCTGCTAAAAGCAACATCAACCCCGATTTATTTCAGTTGGGCAAGGCCTCATGGAGCTGGATTATTTTAAAGGATAACTCCATCACTTATGATGTTCAAAAGAAATACATCGATTTTGCTGCAGACATGAAATGGGAATTTTGCCTGATTGATGTAGACTGGGATACCAAAATCGGTTTTGATAAAATGCAGGAACTGGCAGATTATGCTAAATCAAAAAATGTGGGTTTAATCCTTTGGTATAATTCTGCAGGCGATTGGAATACCGTAAAATACACGCCCAGAAACAAACTTAACGTTAAAGAAAGCCGCTTGAAAGAATTTGCAATGCTCCAAAAAATGGGTATTAAAGGCATTAAGGTCGACTTTTTTGGTGGAGATGGCCAATCGATGATTAAATATTATCTTGAAATTTTTGAAGATGCCGCTAAATTCGGTTTAAGTGTAAACTGCCACGGGGCCACATTGCCAAGAGGCTGGCAACGTACCTACCCTAACCTGGTTACCATGGAATCGATCAAAGGAATGGAGTTTATTACTTTCGAACAGGAAAATGCAAATGAAGAGCCCCTTCATGCCACTACCATCCCTTTTACCAGAAATGTGTTCGACCCGATGGATTTTACACCAATGACGTTGAACAAACTCCCAAAAATAAACCGTAACACCACAAATGGTTTCGAACTCGCCTTACCTGTAATTTTCCAGTCTGGTGTGCAGCATTTGGCAGAAACGCCTGATGGAATGGCTAAAGTACCTGCCTACGTTAAAACATTTTTGCAAAATTTTCCGGCAAGCTGGACAAATACGAAACTGATTGACGGTTATCCGGGCAAGTTTGTGGTAATGGCCAGAAAATCGGGCAACAAGTGGTATATCGGCGGCATAAACGGAGAAACTACGGCAAAAGAAATCAGCTTCGATGGCAGTAAATTTGGAGGAAAAACAGCCACATTAATTACAGATGGAAACGAAGACCTTTCTTTTGTTAAAAGCGAACTTACTTCAAATGCAAATATTAAAATTACCATGAAACCACATGGAGGATTTGTTTTAGTGATAGAATAACATGAAAAAACTGATCTACTTTTATTATTAACCCAATAACCATGAAAAAAATATTCTTATCGCTCTTAGGTTTTTCAATTAGTTTATTAGCAGCAAAAGCACAAGAGAAAACCATTGTTTCGAAAGGCAACCCGATTATTACAGACAAATATACTGCTGATCCCGCAGCTTTAGTTTATGGTGATTCGGTTTATTTATATACCGGACACGATGTTGCACCCAAAGGCAAGGAACGTTATGAAATGCACGAATGGTTATGTTATTCATCGGCCGATATGGTGACCTGGAAGGAGCATCAATCGCCATTAAATGTAAAAAGTTTTGCTTGGGCCAGCGATGATGCATGGGCTTCGCAAGTCATTGAACGTGATGGAAAATTTTATTGGTATGTGGCCATCCAGCATGGCACAATCCATGGTAAATCAATTGGTGTTGCCGTAGCCGATAGCCCGCGTGGTCCTTTTAAAGATGCGATTGGAAAAGCTTTGATTACCAACGACATGACCACTGATGTGAAAATTAGCTGGGATGATATTGATCCAACGGTAATTATTGATGATGACGGACAGGCATATCTATTTTGGGGCAATCAACAATGCTATTATGCCAAATTGAAAAAAAATATGATCGAATTGGATGGTCCCATTCAGAAAGTAAACGTTCCCGAATTTACGGAAGCACCCTGGATCCATAAACATAAAAACTGGTATTATTTATCTTATGCATCAGGTTTCCCCGAAAAGATTGTTTATGCCATGAGCAAGAATGTAAACGGCCCATGGGAATATAAAGGCATTTTAAATGAAATTGCCGGAAATTCAAATACCAATCACCAGGCCATCATCGAATTTAAAGGAAAATCGTATTTTATTTACCATAACGGAGCAATTAATACCGATGGCGGTAGCTTTAGAAGATCAGTTTGCATTGATTATTTAAACTACAACAGTGATGGAACGATCAAAAGAATTGTAATGACAAGTGAAGGAGTGAAAAAAGCGAAATAAAAAAGAATGGTCGTCATTCCCACGCAGGCGGGAATCTTAAAGATTATGGTATTAGGATTATCTCCAATGCACTGCGTGGCTCCCAATCGACCCGATAGCTATCGCGTTATGAATGACGAGTTACATATAAAAATCCTCACATCAACTGGAGTGTAATCCCGACATTAAATTGTGGGGAGAGATCTTTTAGCCAAGTTTCTTTGGTTAATTACAGGCAATTCTGCCAAACCAAATAGGCATAAGCTATTTTGGCCATACATTCTGTAGTCACCTTACTTAATTCAAAATAACTAACTCTAACTCCATGAAGTATAATTAAAAGATAAAATTATACTTCATAGAGTTTTTTACGTCATTCATAGAGTGAAGATGGTTCTTTAACTACTTTTCCTTTTCGCACAAATTATTAAAAAGTATCATTATTAAACCTAAACATTTTTATATAAACACATTAAGTCAAAAAAACCACAAAACAATAAATTAACTATAAAAAACCTACTATGAAAAAACTTTTCTCTCTGCTGTTTTTAGCATTTGTTGCTGTAACGGTATTTATTATCTCGTGTAAAAAAGATTCGCGGACAAACCTTGATGACCATGAAACTTTAGCTATTAATAAAGCCAAGGCTTGGTATAGTTCTCATGTTTCAAAAGACGAATCAACAACATCAAACATTCAACCCCTATGGGAAAAAGCTGAAGTTAAAAGATCAAAGCTTGGGGAGGACGTGATTATTGTTCCTGCAAGTACTGGTAATGTGACAAATAATCCTTCTGTAGAAATGCTGACCTCATTTCTATTCTCTGGAAATTCAACAGGCATAAAAGCCGGCAACATTGTTAAAATTATTGGCGATGCAGCATACATAAAGGAAGAGGGACAGAATCTTATTTTAAAGTATCAAAATCAAACTGTCCCAGACCTTAAGAAAGGAGCTATTTTCATATACGATACAAACAACAGGTATCTTATTGGTGCATCAATAAAAGCGGGAAGCTTAGATTCCAATATAGGCTCACAACTTGCGACTTCAGGCACTCTCAATCTACAGAGTTCTGTTTTATCCGATGACATCAAAACAGGCAGTAACAAATTGTCTAGCTCCAAGTTAGCACAGAACTTACCATCAACATTTAGTACCCAGGGAGAAACAGAAAATTGTACAGACTGGTATTGGACAACATGGGATAACAACACCGGTAGGGTAATTTCTGAACAATTTGGAATTAGGACATGTGAAACTACTTCCAACCGAACCGGAAGTAATACGACCGCTTCGACAAATGCACCACCTCCATGCCTTGAATCTTTCCACTACGTTACTAAAGTTACTGCAAATATTGGGCATATTGGGGATATAAAATATGAGGGTGGATGGCAGGTGGCCGCGCTTAAAGGTCTCCGCATGAAATTGATAGATGTTCCACTAGATCGGAGTACTCCTCGAACTCCAGTAACTCTTACATTTAATACACAATATTTTGGGTTACCAGTAATATTGGCTAATGGAAAGAATATTAGCTACGAATTAGCTCAGACTCTTACAGTGAATGCTATTACGGCTGCTGAGTTAGAAGCGAAGATAGCCTTTAAACAAGGTTATATGGAAGACGCAATCAAGGTCGTTTATATGAAAACCCTTAGAGCCGCAATGGCGACTTCAGGAGGGAGGGTTACTGACAACCCCGGCATAAACATTACAATTCCTGATAAGGATATGGTAACGGCAACTTATCCGACAGTCTTTGGCATAGGCTTTGGATGCTTCTAAAAATGATTTTTAAACTAATAATGATAACAATGATGTTGACAGTTGATACTTCCGGCAAACAAATTAATTTTACTCCTAAAGGATTAAATCTTTTGAAGATGGGATCAAAGATTTCTGATGAAATAAAATCAGATCTAGTTAATATTGATACTTCAACTATTCAAGGGTTAACTGACTACAGCTCGATCAATTCTCCATATTATGCACAAGAAAACTATGTATACAAAAAATTGATCTCAAAAAATTATGTATTCAATGGTATTGAGGATTTGCCTTTCGATTTACTTATAGCCATGAGCCTTACTGGTGAGATCAAAGCAATTCAGATTAAATTCAAAACTCGTAATTACTCTACATTTAAAGACATGTTAAACAAAGTTTATGGAAAGCATGACACGGAAGTTTCAACAGAATATTCGATGGAGTTGAATGATGTATCATACCAGTCTCTTTATTGGTCATATTCTGAGTTTGAAATACGATTTTCGGATTCAGAAATACGTATTTTCTATCCTACATCAAAGGAATACATTGAAAAGTTGCTTAAACAATAACTAATATTATGCTTTATTTATTTAGTTTTCTCGTAACAGGTATTATAGGCTTAAGTGATTTCCCAGAAGCAAAACCCACCAAATTTGGAGATAAAGGATTAGACCTATTCTCACTTGGTGAAAAATTGGCAGAGCATATGACTTCAGATTTACAGAATATAGATACATCGACTGTATCGGGACAAATATCTCTAAAAATCATAAGATGGATAATAAACTACCATTAAGCCACGGCAAAATTGGTCTAATTTTTTTTTGCATTTTACTTATAATAAGTAGTTGTCGTCAACACCCTGCGAATATACCTGACGGTGTCAAAAATACTTTAGCACTGGCAGGAGAAAATCGTGAAGAGCTGGAAAAAGTACTTTCTCATTATTCAGGGGAATCCGATTCATTAAAGTTAAAAGCCGCATATTTTCTAATTGAAAATATGCGGTATCATTTTACTTATAAAGGTAAATCGCTAGAGGCTTTTAATACTATTTTTGACAGGATCGAGCAAAGAGAAAAACAGGCCCCATTTGTAGGTAATATTCATTTTCCATTAATAGATTCATGGGCGGATTCAATAATCAGAATAAATGGCATTCCGCATCCTGGGACTCTAAAGAAGGAATTCGACCATAGGATCATTTCTGCAGAAGTTTTAATTGAAAATATCGACTGTGCATTTGCAGCATGGGAATTTCCATGGGCGAGGCACCTTACATTTCAAGAGTTTTGTGAATATGTACTGCCCTATCGTTTTCAGGATGAGCCTGTAGAATCATGGAGGTCGGTTTACATGGAAAAATTTAAATGGCTGATAGATTCCATGGGCAACAGCCGCGATCCGGTTAAAGCTTCTGCCATCATAAATGACGATATCAAGAAATGGTTCAGGTTTAATGAAGGATTCAAGGTTTATCCCAACGCAATTGGTCCTTTAAATCTATTAAGGGCTAAGATGGGCAGATGTTTGGATCAAGCAGGTATTGCCAATTTTGCAATGAGGGCAATGGGCATACCCGTTGTACATGAAGTTATCCCACAGTGGGGAGACAGAAGTATGGGTCATGATTTCAGTGCTGTACTGGATACGAACGGAAAATTTATAGATTTTTTAGGTGGAGAGCTTTCCGCTGGAAAAAATGAAATCAGAAATAAAGCATCCAAGATTTTTGAGCAGCATTTTTCTGTTCAAAACCAATCCCTGCTTCAATTTGATGATGGCCTTTCCACGGTTTTGGGACGACCGTTCGGATCTGATGCGACATCTTTATTTTGCGCTACTACCGATTTATCTATTCCCAAAGTTAAGAAATACCCCGCTGGCAATGTGTTTCTGGCTGTATTTGACGACAGCAGATGGGTGCCTGTTTTCGGGGCAAAAGAGAATAAGGACAAATACCTCTTCGAAAAGATGGGAAGAGAAATTGTTTATCTGCCCAGTTCGATAGTTGACAATACCCTGTCACCGTTGTCCGATCCGGTCTATATCGATAAATCTGGGAAAATCCATTTTATAACACTTAATCAAACCACACAGACAGTCCTGCTGGAGAGAAAATATCCACTGACCAAAATAAAACAATGGTGGATGACATTGATGGGGAAAGGAAGGTTTGAAGGGGCGAATAGATCAGATTTTAGTGATCGTGAAACTATTTTCATTATTCCAGATACAATTGCTCTTAAGTATCACATATCCAAGTTGGATAAGTCAAAAACCTACAGGTACGTGAGATATCTATTCCCAGATAGTTGTTTTGGTTCTCTTGGGGAAATTTCATTTTTCTGCAATCAATCAGCAGTGCCTGTTAAAGGGTCACCAATAAAGTCTGCGAAGGTGAGTAATGAAGATTTAGCCATTGCATTTGACGGAAAATGGGATAAATTTATACATACGCCGTTAAAAGATGATTATAACAGAGAATGGATCGGATTGGCTTTTGACCAGAGCAAATATATTACACATGTTGGCTACAGTCCACGTAATGATGGGAACAATATCGAAAAGAGTATGGAGTATGAACTGTATTACTGGGAAGAAAAATGGGTTACTCTGGGCAAGCAACGTGCGATTACCGACAACCTTATTGTTAAAAATGTTCCGGTAAATGCTCTGTTTTTGCTTAGAAATCTGACTGCCGGTAAAGAAGAAAGGATTTTTCTCTATGAAAATGGCAAACAGATTTGGTTCTAGATTTTTCACTTTCGTTCTTTCCCTGGCCTTCCTAACTCACGTGTTTGTCCTGGAAAGATACCGGAACAGATTTTTAGAATACGACAATCATTATCTGGTGTTTTTAAGTTTTCTAGTTTTGCAAGTTCTGCTGTTCCGAAAATTTTCAAATTTTAGTTCCATTACCAATTGGAATATTGATCTACCATCGGCAATTGGGATTTTATTGGTGATCCATATTACGTTCCAGGTTAGCTTCTCTCAAAACCCGGATATGCGATATCTTTTCTTTTCCTGCCTGCTTCTATTCCTGTTTTTCGTGTTTAAAAATTCTGCTTACAGTCTTAGGACGTTATCTTGGTCTTTTGTTCTTCTTACTTTATTGACTGCTATAGTTCATATCTGCAACGTGCAGCTGTTTTCAGGGGTTTTCTTCCTGAGAAATGGATCTACTATAAATACAGGTGAAAATGCCAATTATTTTGCATCGGTCATCCCTGTTATATTTTCCCTTCTGTTTGAAAGGAAAGAAAAATTATTTTCAAAGATATTTTTTGTGCTGGCAATGGCGACTTTTGTTTTATGTGCATATATACTGTTCACCTGCCATGCACGTACAGCTGGTATCGCAACTATTTTAGGAATAGGTATTGTCATATCGAGGATCGACGCGTTTCGAACGATAGCTATCCAAAAAGCTGACACAATTGGCAGCAAGCTGCTGTTGATCTCAATAATAACTGTTGTCTGCTGGTTGTCCGGCAGAGCACTATACAACCGAAATCCGGATTCAGTAGATGGGCGTATCTTTATCTATGAGGTTAGCTGGCAGATGATAAAGTCGAAGCCAATTTTTGGACATGGCCCAGAGAGTTTTAGAACCTGCTATAATATTTATCAGAGCAATTACATAAAGGCACATGACATACCGTTATCAAAAAAGCAGTTAGCAAATGATAATTATTTCGCCTTTAACGAATTCATTACTGTGTTTGTCGAACTTGGTGCGCTTGGGCTGATCATTGTTGGTTTAATTATTTTTAGTTTCTTTCATTCAGGGAAGCCTATTGTCAAAGATCAATACTATCATGTTCGAGTTGGTGCGTTAGGAGGACTTATTTCGGTCTTAACCTGCGCGTTATTTTCTTACCCCTTTCATACACTTTCCGTATTGATAAATATTGTTTTTTTTGCTGCCATTGCATTGGGCAACAATAAATCAATATTTTCCATTAGCCCTGGTAAGGCTGGCACAATCATTCTGTATTGTGCATCGTCTTGCCTGCTTATTATATTTTCTATAAAAGAATACAGAAGAATTATTGCATTACGCGATTGGGAAAATGGCGCACACATGGCTATGGTAACCAACTTAATGGATGCGGATCGATTCTATAGGATGGCTCAAAAAGAGTTATTTAACAATAGTAGTTTTTTATATAATTACGGAGCAGAATTATATAAGGCAGGTAATTATAAACAGAGTCTTCCATTACTGAAAAGAGCAAATTTCTTTATGAGCAGCACTGACTTGTACATCTATCTTGGAAATAATCACAAGGCACTAAATGACTTTAAAAATGCAGAACAGTGTTATAAAATCGCCGAATTTATGCATCCTGCAAAATTTTCTCCAAAGTTTCAGCTTCTGCTCTTGTATCAAGATTTTGGATTTAAAAAGAAAGCGTTGTCTATGGCAAGAAAAATATCGACTTATCCTGTAAAAATACCATCTACAACTGTAGATAGTTATAAATCATACGCAAGGGAATTTTTGAACTTAAATAGGGTTAACTAGAACACCGCTCTTTTTAACATCGATATATTACTTTATGCATAAAGAACTCAGATTCTTATACTGATTCGCATTAAAAAAACCGGAAAGAAGGTTTCGTAAAACGCTCTTTCCGGTTAAAACCGATTAACAGAAAATGTCTTTAATGTTGTCAGCTGTTGTTTTTCATTGGCTTAAAGTGATTTCAGTGTAACTGATTTTACAATCCAAAACTGGTTACCCGTAGTCATAGAGGCCAGGAAACCGATTGAAACTTTTGTAGGTTGCGCCAGGCTAAACTGAAATTTGTTATTGGCAAAATTGGTGTAACCTAATGATGTTGCTACATCCGCCACATCAGGAAGTGTATCTCCGGCGGCGGCTACAATGTACACCGGATCGATGGCCTCGTTTTTGGCCATCACAATTTCAAAACTGTAATTACCGGCAGGTAGTGTAAAGGTTTGATAAATTTTACCATTTACAATTTTAGCCGTACCATCCCAGCCCATTTCCATAGCTAAACAGCCTCCTGAATCCGAACACCAGCCGCCCAAACCACCGTGATTTTTAATGTTTGCGGTAACCGTCCAATCGGCAATGTTACGCCACCTGCCTCCGCTGGCTGCAGCCAAAAAAGGATTACCACTATTTTTAAAATAGGCTGCGGTAATATCTGCTCCTACACGTTGAGACTGAAACTCGGTAGAAAAAGTATCGATAGATATAGTATCGGGCAAAAATAAAGTACGGTACCTGATTCCTGTACCTGGCTTAATATCAGCAATGGATGTGGTGGTTTCGTCGATCTTTGTCCTGATTTTTTTGACCACATTACTCAATGCGGTATACTCAATCTCAGTTGCAAAAACCCCTGTTAAACGGTCCATACCCAGCCAGGTAATTTTGGTTGCGCCAGATGCATCTGTAAAAGCAGATTCGATCGGCCTGTTAAAGAGTGAGGCCTGATACCTCGCACCGTACGACCGGCCTGTTTTATAAACCGGGATCGATTTATTTCCTGCGGCATCGTAAGTATAGATTACAAAATTCTGTACCCCTTCAGTCACTTTTTCAACAAAATACCTTAGGGTATCGGTGGCATATTTTTTCTTTACCGGAATCACCACCGAATCTGCTTTGTTATTCCAGAAAATTTTGCACAGGGTAACTTTCGGATCTGCCAGGAAGAGCCCTTGTATAAACACCCTGTTATTACCCGATTTGATGTTAATGGAATCCAGTTTTCCGGTATAAGAAATTTCGCCGCCCTGCGTAAACTTTTTATACTCGTCTGATTTTGTACAGGCGCTAAAAATAACTGCTGCCAGGCCCAGAAAAGTTAATGTTAACCTGCCTTTGTATATGTTTTGCTTGTTCATTTCTAAATTCTTTTAAGTAAATGCCTTATCTCGGATCGCCGTAAACCTGTACTTCCGATACACTCATGAAAGTGGTTCCCTGCCAGTTGTTGATCGATTTGATCCTGAGGTACCTGACCTTTTTAAGGCCTACCGCGAAATTATAGCTTATCCCTGCATTGGCAAAAGCATAATCTTCGCTGGTTTGTACGCCATAGGCACTCTTTGATGGTTTTTGCGAATTGTATTTACCCAACAATACCCAGTTGTTATAACTTCCATCTGCAGGTGGATTATCAGTTCCCCATACTTCGAACTCTTTTAAATTACCACCGTAATAATAAGTTCTACCAGCATTCAGGTATTCTGGATAGTTCCAGATCACGATACGGCTCAGCGTAGCGAGCTTTCCAAGATCAAAGGTTACCCATTGCGGCACCAATACACCTGGTTTGGTTAAACATACACTTGGCCAATCGATAATATTGCCATCCCACATTTTCGAAACGCCGGTAGAAGTATATTCCTGCGGACTATCGCCAGGTAAAATCACTTCTTTATAGGTAGATTTTGGAATTGTAGTTTCATACAAGGGCTTTAACGTGGCAAATATGGTATCGGTATAATTTAACCACCTATCCCTGATCCTGATGGCAAATTTCTGTGTCAACGTATCCAGACCGCGAACCGATTGATCAATATCAATGGCAGCGGTGTAAATATTTTTAGAGGTTGGAACATATTTGCCTTTAGACTGGACAAATACCTCGATAGACAAATCTGCCTTGGAAGGATTGGTCGCCTTGAAATTAAGCCCACCGAAATCAGCCACTGCTTTTAAACTTCTATATACACCCCAGATTGGATTTTCTAATGGTTTCACCTTGATTACATAAGGTGCCGAAGCCACTTCGCTCCTGCTTACCGCATAAATTTTCACCTCATGTTCATTGGTATCGCCAAAACCTTCAACCAGCAGGCTATTGCCATAATAAGAAGATTTAACTTCCATCTCCTGACCGTTAGATAAGTTGTAAACGGCCTTTACGTAAAGCAAGTCTTTATCGTTAGGCAGGCTAAAAGTAAGTGTTGCATTACCGGGACCATTGGTTATCGAAACATTGGATACCTGACCCGGGATGGCGGTACTATTTTCCAATGGGCCAATGGTATCTTGTTTACAGCCCGAAAAGAAGGCAACCGTGCTTAAAAGCAGCAATAACAGGTTTTTATTTATTTTTTTCATCTTGATATGCTTTTAAAATTGATATTACCAACCTGGATTTTGTACCAGTTTAGGGTTAACAGTTAAATCGTAAGTTCTTAAAGGCCATAAATAATCGCGTGGTGAAACAAAATTCTGGTTAAAAATGGTCCTTACACGATAATACTCTGAGTTCGTCGGCTGGTACACACTCCATCCGGTGATGGCTTGGTTGAGTACCTCTGCAGCACGTTTCCATCTCCTGATGTCCCAAAAACGACTGCCTTCGAAAGCCATTTCGATCAATCTTTCCTGCTGGATAATTTCCCGCATGCCGTTTTTGTTACTAAACTTCCCGGGGTTGTTCGAAAAGTTGGTCCATGCGGCCTGTACGGTTGCAAGTCCGGCCCTTGCCCTGATCCTGTTCAGGTATTCGTAAACATCTGCAGATGGACTTGCCAATGTTTCATTCAGTGCTTCGGCATACATCAGATAAAGATCTGCCAACCTCACCTGCGGCCAGGGATAATCCCTGTAGCTTGCACCGTTAGAGCCATTGATCATATTCCAGTCTACCAGTTTTTTAACAAAATACCCGGTTTCATTATACCAGCCAAAGTTATTGGCACCCGCTACCTGGTTCGATTTCGCCTCTACAGAGAAGGTACCTTCATCAGAATTGGTCGGACTGTCGTATTTGTACCAAACGCCACCATCAAAACCTAAATCGGCATAAAACCTTGGTTCCCTATCGAAGTTGATCCTGGCTGTGGTGTAGCCCTCTTTGATGTAAAAGCGCTCGCTTTTTACCGCAGTACGGAGTGTATACTTATTGGTAAAATCCAAGGTTTTGTCTTCAGTGATGGGCACACCGTTCCTGCTGTAAAACATTTCGGCAATTTTTAATGGCGGTGCCAGTTGTTGCCTTGCGCTACCTACTACAACCGTAGTGGCTAAACGTGGCATGGCAGTACGCTGCAGATTACCTGTACGGCTGTTGGGATTTGCCCAAATGTGTTCGAGGTTTACATTAAAACGTTCGGTTACAGCACCTTTAATGGTCAGCTGCCTTAAAGTCGTATCAGAAAGTTTAAAAGTAGTACCCGGAAACTGGTAAAGTTTAAAACCGGCAGCTTCAGCGGCGTCAATAGCGGCTTTTGCGGCATCTGCAGCTTTTTTCCACTTGTTGGCATCATAGGTGGTGTTGAACAATTTTACACCGTCTTTATCTACAAAACCACTATAATCAGCATTGCCGTTAAATAAAGGGCTTGCTGCAGTAAGCAATAGTTTTGCTTTAATGGCTAATGCAATGGGTTTGGTAATGCGGCCCAGCTCGGTACTTTTATCGGTAATAATCTGCGGCAGGTTTGGTATTGCCTGATCGAGTAAACCATCTACATAAGTGACACATTCATCAAATGGTGCGCGTTTTACCCTTACCTCATCCTCATTGGCACTGATGCCTAAATTGGTATCAATAATGGGGATGGGACCGTACATCCTCATCAGGTAAAAATTGTAATACGCCTTTAAAAATTTTACTTCAGCGATCCAGCGTTCACGTTCTGATAAACTCAAATCAGGAATTTTGGATAAATCCTGCACGTTTTCTAAAAAGATGTTACAGTTTCTGATTGCTTTGAAAAGGCCAAAGTTATCGCCGGAACCACCACCCTGGTAGCGGCCGTTCCAGGCATCGAGGTATGGATTTTCTGCACCCTGGCCTCCCCGGGCCGCCCTCCAGCCATAAGAGATAAATTCACGCTCATCTAAAGAGGTCCAGATTTCGTCGCCGGCCATAAAACCTACGTTCAATAATGGATCACCATCCTTTGGAAGAAAGGAATAACAGGTAAAAAGATATTTTTCGGCCTCGTTCCTTAAAGTAAAGGCATTGTCTATCGTGGCCACATTATCGGGAACGATATCGAGGTATTTTTTACAGGAAGTGATGGACAGTACACTTAACAAAAGGCCGAGTGCCAATGTTGCCAAAGCGGGCTTTGCCATATTTTTTGGAAATAAATGATAGTTGGTCTTCATATTTTATTTTCAGCTAAATCGTTAAAAAGATACACTTGCACCTATGTTGTATACGGTTTGGACAGGATATCCTAAGCCATTTCCGCCCATTTCCGGGTCCCAAAGTTTAAAGGAGCTTAGCGCACCAAGGTTGGTGGCGTTAACATAAACCCTTGTACTGTTGAGGCCCAATCTTTTGAGCAGTTTGTTTTGCAGGTTATAGCCCACTTCGACACTCTTTAGCCTTAAAAAAGCGCCATTACGCATCCACCAGGTAGAGGTACGTGTATTATTGTCTACAAAGTTGGAACTTAAGCGTGGCCAGAAAGCGTAGGTATCCCTGTTCTGTTCAGACCAATGGCTATCAGCAATTACTTCCAGCAATCCATTTTGGGTTGCATTTGGATTCCCTTCTTCCTTATTGAGCACAAATGGAGAAATATTGCCCGGGTTAATAAAGAAGGATGACCTTGCAGAGCCCTGAAAGAAAGCTGAGATATCAAATCCTTTAAAACCGAATGTTCCACCAAAACCATAAACAATTTCAGGGCTTGTAGGTAAACCAATCGGAACCTGATCGGCATCTGATATGATCCCATCACCATTTACATCGCGGTATTTGATATCGCCACCACCATAATTTACACCGGGTACGCCCGAAAATTGTACCGGCGAATTTTTAGCCTCGGCATCATCAATAAACAAACGCTCTGCAATTAAACCGAAGGCCTGTGTTGTAGGTAAACCAACATGATAACGGTATGCTTCATTCGCATTAAAAGAAGGTTCATCGTAAATCAAAATCTTATTGGTGGCATAAGTAAAGTTTCCGCGGAGCGATAAAAACATACTGTTGCTGAAAGACTTGTTATAACTGGCCGAAAAATCGACACCCTTGCTCTCTGCTTTGTTGGTATTGGCCCTGATTGCAGCCTGTAAACCCATGGTGCTTGGAATGAAAGTCCGGTCGGTTAAGATATTGGAACGTTCGTTTTTATAAACATCAAACGTCAGGCTCAGGTCGTTGAAAAGTGTCATATCCATACCCAGGTTAATCTGTTTCGATCTTTCCCAGGTAATCAATGGGTTTGAATAACGCGATATCGAAATACCATTACGGTAATAAAGGCCATCTTCGCCAAAATTTGCCCCATAGGTACCATTGTTCATATTTACTTCAGAAAGATAAAAGAAACGGTCGTCTGCATTTCCGATCTGATCGTTACCCACCAAACCATAAGTTGCCCTCAGTTTCAGGCTGGTAATTACTTTGGTTAAGGGTTTAAAAAACTTCTCGTTAGAAACATTGTAACCTAAACCGAAGGAAGGGAAGAAACCGAAGCGGTTATTTGCCGCAAAACGTTCAGAACCATTGTAACCAAAGTTAAACTCGGCAAGGTACCGGTTATCGTAGCCATAGGTTGCCCTACCCGAAACTCCCTGGTTACGCGATGGCAAAGAAAGCTGTAAACTGCCCGGATTTGCCGCCAGGTAATTGCGCATGGTGGTAATCAACATGGCGCTTACCGCATGTTTTTGTGCAAACGTACGGCTATAATTACCAGAAAATTCGGCATAAAAGGTAGAGTTCAGGTCCTTTTTACCTTCAGAGTAACCTAAGTATTCCGTTCCTACCGGACCGATTGATAAGGCCCCACCACCGTTGATCAGCGTTAAACCGATTGATTTATCAGGCTGTTCTGTTGCTGAATAATAAAATGGATTGTAGGCCCGCGAAATGTCGAAATATGAGTACCTGCGTGCATAACTCATCATCCGGGCCGTTAAACCCGGGGTTATAAATTTCAGGTCTTGTTTAATCTCAATTTGCGTTTGTAAAGTGGAGGCATTTTTGTCCTGATAACCTTTTACCATCTCTGCATAAGGATTCATATATAATGCGCCTGTTGGCGATACCGCGTTACCAAATAAAGGGTGGTTGCTGTAAGGCGATAAACTGGCCGGGTAAACGGCCGGAAACATCACCGGGTTAGACCATATTGCGCGGTTAAAAGTGGCACCGCCACCGCCTACCGGCCCGGTATAATCATCAAACTGCCCGTAAACCCTAAGGATGGCCTCGGTAGTATTGGTTAAATTGATATTGATGTTAGAGCGCACCGAATAATTTTTCAGTTTGATATTGCTGTTAAAATTGTTGAGATCGGCTACTTTAAGTACCCCATTATCGATATTATAGGTACCAGCGATATAATAACTGGCCTTGGTGCCCCCTCCTGAAATATTAAGGTTATATCTTTGGTTAACCGTATAATCTTTGATCAACTGTTCAATCCAGTTATTATTTGGGTAAAGCAGTTCGTTTTCGCCCGCAGCCGTAGCATCTATCTTGGTTTGCAGGTAAGGTAAAATAGCAAGCCTGTTTCTGGTCAATGCAGCTTCGTTTGCGAGTTTCATATAGGTAACGTTATCTGCAAACTTGAAATTTTTGGTATTGGAAGATAATGACGATTCGGCCCTGAAGCTAAATTTAGTCAAACCTGCCTGACCAGACTTGGTGAGGATGAGCACCACCCCGTTGGCTCCCCTGGCCCCATAAACGGCAGAAGCGGTAGCATCCTTAAGTACGTTGAACGAAGAAATATCATCGGGCTGTAGTCGGGCCATATCATTTTGTGTCGATTCTACCCCGTCAATCAAAATCAAAGGATCCTGCTTACCCGCACCAAAAGTACCGAGCCCCCTGATAAAGAACTGGGCATTATCGGCACCTGGTTCACCACTTCTTTGGTAAGCGATCATACCAGCCACACGCCCCGCCATCATGGTGGTAAGGTTACTTGTTGGTCCTTTAAGTTCTTTCGGATTAATGGCCGTAATCGAACTGATTACACTGGTTTTCTTTTGCGTTCCGAAACCCACTACGGCTACTTCATCAAGTGAATTGGCATCCGACAAAAGCGTTACATTAATGGTATAACTTCCATCAGCACCGCGGTCGTAATCGGCAATGGTTTTATTTTGAGGTTTGTACCCCACTAACGAGAAGAGCAATTTTCCAGATCTTGGAAGTTTAATGCTATACCTTCCCATTTCGTCTGTCGAAACTCCCCGGTTGGTTCCGGAAACTTTAACGTTTACACCGGGCAGTCCACCTACGGTATCTTTTACCATACCCTTAACGGTTATCTCCGTTTGGGCATTGGCATTTAAGGAGCAGATCAGCATCAATAATCCTAAAACCGTTCGGAATACCAGTTTTGGCGAAAATAAATAGCGGATTACATGAGCTGACTTTTTGTAGCTTTTTCTCATTTTTTAATTCAGGCTAGAAATTAGTTATTTGGTTAGTTTGGTCAATAACATGCCATCACCACGGATATAGTTAGTATCTTATGATGGCATATTCATTTCATACACATACCATAGTGCTTTGCTTATTTTGGTCAACAGGCAAAATTTAACGCTGGTATTGCGGCGGCATCCCGTTACCTGGATGCTCAAATCTTAATGTTTTTTAGGGGAGTTTGCGTAATTTTCTTTTTGTCATAGTGATTAGTTTTATATCTGGTTAGGTAACAAATAACTAAAAAAAACCTGCACTGCGTGAGGGGTAATATGGTAAATAATAGGGGGCAAATCATCACAAAACACGCCTAAAAGCACTTTTTAGATAAATTCTTCCATTTTTAAACGTTATTATAACGATTATTATTTTAGACGTAAGCTGATTTATTTAAAGTTAATATAGGCAGATCCTTCCAGAAAAATCGTCATTCCCGTGCAGGCGGGAATCTTAATGCTAAAACATAGTTCATTAAGATTCCCAATCGGGTTGGGAATGACGATTTATCGAGATGTATCATTCGGTCGAATACCCTTCGGCTACGCTCAGGGTGACAAAACTACAGGTTTTTTTTCCGTGTTATCTGAGCATCCGTGGCAAATGTATAGCGCTATCTTTAAAACGGTCGTCATTCCCGCGCAGGCGGGAATCTTAATGCCTAAAAACATGTTTCCATTAAGATTTTCAATCGACCCGATAGCTATCGGGTTGGGAATGACGATTTATCTAAGTTTATTATACGATCGGATACCCTTCGACTATACTCAGGGTGACAAACCGCGGGGAATTTTCCGTGTGCTCTGAGCCTCCGTGGCAAATGTCTAGCGCTATTCTTAAAACGGTCGTCATTCCCGCGCAGGCGGAAATCTTAATGCTAAAACACAGTTCATTAAGATTCCCAATCGACCCGATAGCTATCGGGTTGGGAATGACGATTTATCGAAGTAGTATTATACGCTCGGATACCCTTCGACTATACTCAGGGTGACAAAACTACAGGGATTTTTTTCCGTGTTATCTGAGCATCCGTGGCAAATGTATAGCGCTATCTTTAAAACGGTCGTCATTCCCGCGCAGGCTGGAATCTTAATGCTAAAACATAGTTCATTAAGATTCCCAATAAGGTTGGGAATGACGATTTATCTAAGTGTATTATACGCTCGGATACCCTTCGACTATACTCAGGGTGACAAACTGCAGGGAATTTTCCGTGTGCTCTGAGCATCCGTGGCAAATGCATGGGCTATATCTTAAAAAGTCGTCATTCCCGCGCAGGCGGGAATCTTAATGCTAAAACACAGTTCATTAAGATTCCCAATCGGGTTGGGAATGACGATTTATCGAGATGTATCATTTGGTCGAATGCCCTTCGACTACGGGGAATTTTCCGTGTGCTCTGAGCATCCGTGGCAAATGTATAGCGCTATTCTTAAAGCGGTCGTCATTCCCGCGCAGGCGGGAATCTTAATGCTAAAACATAGTTCATTAAGATTCCCAATCGACCCGATAGCTATCGGGTTGGAAATGACGATTTATCTAAGTGTATTATACGCTCGGATACCCTTCGACTATACTCAGGGTGACAAAACTCAGAAGATTTTCAATTATAAGTCTCCGTGGCAAATAAACATTGATGACTCCTACAGCTCAGGGAACCAAATACTCATTTCTCCTTTGCTCCTATTTGCCCATGCATAATATGGAATAAGTTTAAGGGGCACAGTTAAATTATTTCCGTTAGCTGCAGTTGTTACCGCATTACCGCTCAGTTCTGCCACTCCATTTAACAGGTTTGGATTAAATGAATATTTAAACTGTGTTTTTTCAGGTACTTTAATCGCACTTATTTTTGCTGTATTATCTACCGCTTCCGCACAGAACATCATTGGTCCGCGCTGTAAAGCGATCTTGCCTTCATCTTCCTTAAGTTTCGCATTAGCGGTTACTTTTTTCACTTCCATTGGAAGTATAAACTCGACCTTATCTCCTTTTTTCCAAAGTTTTTGAATGGTTACATAACCTTTTTCGATGTGGTATTTTGCATTTTTACCATTTACTTTTATCGTAAATCCTGCTTTGCCTTTCTGGTTGTAGCTGTAAAGATCAGACGGAATCGCCTCGTTTATTGCCCAGCCCGGCAAACGCAGCTTAAGGCTAAAAGTACTTGCTTCTTGTGGATCAATATTAAAATTCAGGTTTCCATCCCATGGATAATTGTTTTGTTGGGTAATTTTTACCGATTGATTATTCACTTTCAAATCAGTAGAACTGGCCACAAAAAGGTTTACGTACACCTGATCTTTAAATTGGGCATAAATGTAACCGGGAAGAGATGGTAAAAAGCGCGACATATTGGTTGGGCAGCAAGAGCATTCGAACCAACCAGACCTGCCTGGTTCGGCATCTTTATGGTGAGGGCCGTCAAAAATTTGCATCGCATTGGTATAGAAAAATGTTTTTCCATCCAGGCCTACACCCGAAAGCAATGCATTGTACATTACTTTTTCCATCACATCAATATATTTAGAATCGCCATGCAACAAAAACATGCGCTGGTTCCAGTACACGTTGCCAATTGCGGCACAGGTTTCGTTATAAGCAGTGGCATTGGGCAGTTCGTAATCATCACCAAAACGTTCACCATCGGGTACCGCACCGATGCCGCCGTTTACATACATTTTCTTGCCGCACATATTTGCCCAAATTTTATCTATGGCATTCAGGTAATCTTTATCTCCTGTTAAGGCGGCAACATCAGCCATACCCGCATATAAATACATGGCCCTTACTGCATGGCCAACAGCTTCATCCTGGTTGATTACCGGCGTTTGATCCTGCCAGTATGCGCCATTTTTCCAGGGGTTTTTATCCTTTGCATCATATTGCTTTATGCCTCTCTGATCTATAAAAAATTTCGCCAGTTTAAGGTAACTTTCATTGGCTGTAACTCTATATAAGCGCACGAGGGCCATTTCAACAATTTCATGTCCAGGTGCGACACTCCTTTTGCCCGGACCAAATGTGGCCACCAGCAGATTTGCATTTTTTATGGCAATGTTTAACAGGTTTTTCTTGCCTGTTGATTGGTAATGTGCCACCGCAGATTCGATTAAATGGCCAGAGTTATACAATTCGTGACTCATATTCCCTTCGTTTACCCAACGCTCTTTTCCTGACCATGATGGTGGGTTTGCAGGATTAATGGTCCTTGCGGTATATAGGTAACCATCTGGTTCCTGCGCATTGGCAATAACTACGATCAGGGAATCGATATAGCCTTCGAGCTTCGCATCCGGATATACCGCCAGCGAGTAAGAAGCACCTTCTATGGTTTTATAAATATCGGTATCATCAAATACATAGGCCGTACAGAATTTCCCTGTTTTTTTGGCTGCCATTTCGAAGTTTTTTAACCTGCCTGTATTTTCGCAACGGGCAAATGAAGTGGGAATGGTTACTTCTTTATTGGTTTCGACACGGGGCAACCAAAATTTATCTGTTAGTTTTACCTTATTAAATTCTACAGGGCTAATGCGATAATCCTGCAGGTTTTGAGCAAAGCTAAATTTTGCACAGATCAATAAAAAAAACAGGCAGTACTTCATGTTCAATAATTTAAGAATAGATAATTTTGATATCTTTATTACAGTTACCTAAGGTAAAAAATTCTTTAACGGGAATTTTACGCAAGCGTATTTTATTTCTTCAAACTGTTTAATATCGGGGTAGATATGGCCTCCAATGTAGTTTGCTTATTATCCAGCAATTCTAGAACAGTGATCTCGTTTTTACCAGCTTTTAGCCATTCTTTTGGTAAATAAATGGTTTGTTGAGGACCGATAGACCAGTATTTCCCTAAATTATGTCCATTTACCCAAACCACACCTTTACCCCAGGTACGCATATCGAGATAGGTATCGCCAGTTTTGACAAGGTTAAAAAATCCTTTTCTAATTACCGGGCCTTCACTCGCTTTATTTACAGGCGCCTTGCCATCAATGGCTTCAGTATGGTTAAAAGGCAAACTAAACATTGTCCATTTTTTTAACTCTGTACCATTAAACAAAACGCTTTCGGTAATACCTTTTTTATTGTCTAACAGGTATTTACCAAAATTAATCCGGCCCATGTTCTCTACAAAAATATCAAGTTGCAGGCTGCCATTAGGTAAATCCAGCATGATACTATCCTGGTTTAACCTTCTGTCTAAAACCCCTATCCTTTTACCGTTGATAAAAATCAGGGCATAATCCCTCAGTTTATTGATTTTGAGCAGTCCTTTTTTTCCACCTTCAATTTTGGTCCGGTAGAGCATATAACCATAATCCTGATTTAAATCTTCAAAAGTTAGCGGTTTATCGTTCTCAGTACCTTTTGGTAAATGATCAAAAATGTATGACGCATCAGTCAGTTGAAAAGCTTTAATCGCAATTGCAGGTTTATCGGCGGGGATGGCCGGTAACTTTGTGCCTTTTGGCAGGTGCTTTTCGATCACTGCACGGAACTGCCTGAACTTTTCGGTTGCATTACCCGCCTCGTTTAAAGGAGCATCATAGTCGTAACTGCTGATCTGCGGTTCGTAAGGCGAAATATCCTTGTAATTTGCACCATTCATAAATGCCCTTGTACTGCCGCCATGGAACATATACATATTTAAAGAAATACCCGCAGCCAATACCGAATCGAGTTTGCCGGTATATTTTTCGGCAGGAATAGTATGGTGTGGAGCGCCCCACCAATCGAACCAGGCCGGGTACCATTCGGCAATAAAGTATGGCCCTTTGCCTTCGTGGTATTTATTGATGGCACTTTTAACCTTTTCAGGATTATCCTGACCATTGATGGCCGGTAATAAGCCTTTTAAATGCCCGCCAACAATATCAATTTCAGGATCGCAGGTATACAGCAATCCATCAAAACCTGCCTCGATAAACATTTTCCGGTTGATATCCAGGTATTCTTTATCGGCAGCGTAAGAACCATATTCGTTTTCTACCTGTACCATCAGGATGTTACCCCCATGGTTGACCTGCAATGGTGCCAACTGTTTGCCCACCGCGTTAATATATTTTCGGTATTCGCTCAGGTATTGTTCCTGTTTGCTACGTACAACAAGACCTTTTTCGTTCTGTAACCAATAAGGATAACCACCAAATTCCCATTCGGCACAAACATAAGGGCTAGGCCTCAGGATTACCCATAAGCCTTCCTCTTTGGCAATTTTAACAAAGCTTGCAATATCATTATTGCCCGAGAAATCGAATTTGCCTTTCTCAGGTTCGTGCAGGTTCCAGAACACATAAGTGCCTATGGTATTTAAGCCCATGGCTTTTGCCATTTTCATACGGTCGCGCCAGGCTTCTTTCGGAACCCTTGGGTAATGTATTTCTCCTGAAATGATTTGAAAAGGTTTGTTATCTAAAAGGAAATCGCTTTCACCAAGTTTAAAAGTATGGTTGCCCTGCTGTGCAAATGCCACTCCGGCATAACACAATGCACTAATTAGGAGCAGGTATGTCTTTATTTTTAATGTATTCATAGATAGAATTTTAGGATAAAAAATATCCATTATCCCGCCTTTCAGCGCAAGTTGTATTTTTAATTTTTATTGCTTTTTTCTAGTTTATTTGAAGATACTCAGGTCCCACTTATCGAGCCAGCTGATTTTGATATCTCCTTTATCAAATTTGATCGGTAACCATAAATAACGGCCATCGATTGCATTTTTAGGCTCCCATTTATCGGCCATAAAAATAAATTCGCCTTTTTTACCCGGGGCAGGCAGCACATGGGTACTCTGGCCTCCGTATGTAATATTTGATTTTTCACCTTCGCAAGGATTGCCAATAAACTCCCATGGACCAAAAATAGATTTTGATTTAAACCACCTGGCCGGGTTGGGTGCCCAACCGGTACAACCTGAGCCTACCATGTAATAAGTTCCATCCTTTTTGAACAGCGCAGGTGCTTCGGTTTGATGCCCCACATATATCCTGATGAATTTTCCTGTATGGCTTAAATAATCTGGTGTTAACTCTGCAAGGTGCAGGGTAAAATTTTCTTCGGAAGAGAAGATGTGGTAAGCTTTGCCATCGTCATCAACAAAAACTGTCATATCTCTGGCCATTTGGCCTCCAGGTAAATCGCGGCAGAAGAAACCATCGCTTTTATTGGCTGGTTTATCACAGTTTACCTGCTCGGTTAAAGGTGTATCATTTGTATAAAATGGCATTTTGCCTGCATTTGGCCTGTAACTTTTAATAAATGTATAAGGTCCTGTTGCTTTATCAGCAACGGCCACGCCTGCACGGGCAGCTTCGTAACCTTTACCCAAAAGCTCTAAATGGAACCACATCACAAACTTTTTGGTCTTTTTGTTGTACACCACTTTCGGACGCTCCAAAATACATCCTTTGGCAATATCGCTTTTCAGATCATCAGAAACGGCTAGGGCAATGCCTTCGTCTTTCCAGTTATATAAATCTTTTGAGGAATAACAGTGTACGCCCACCTGCGCTGTATTTCCTTTTTCGCCTTCAATTTTATGTTCTCCATACCAATAGTAGGTACCTTTGTATTCTACAATACCGCCTCCGTGTGCATTGATGTGCACGCCATTATTGTCTTTCCATATTTTACCGGGAAAGAAAGCATTCAGCTTTTCCTGTGCCAATAAACTATTCGAAAATGAAATAAAGAATAAAATCAGTGCAAGGGATAATTTGGTTTTAAGCATAATCAGGTTTTGTTTTGAAAAAAATTTGATGCAGTAAGATAATCAATGTTTTAATTATCGGGTCACCAATTAGCGATGACCCTGATAATCAACTATACTTATTAGTAACCTGGATTTTGGGTAATAACGGCATCTTTATTTAGTTGTATTTCGCCCAATGGAATCGGTAACAATAAATTTTTAGCCGTTAATCCTGTGATTGGTTTAGAAGCATCGTTTGAGTTTAAACGAAGTGCTCTTTCTACCAGGGTACCTGTTCTCATTAAAGTCATCCTTCTGTTTTCCTCTCCAATCAGCTCGCGGGCACGTTCATCCAAAATAAAATCCATTGTCATTTGTGATGCCGAAACCTGATCTGCACCTGCACGCGTTCTCAATACATTAATGGTATTTGCAGCTTCGTTGGTTTTACCCTGTTTTACCTGTGCTTCGGCTAGTAACAGATAAGTTTCGCCCAGGCGCATCAGGATAAAATCTTTGATCATGGCATAACCAAAAGTGTCATTCGGATCGAAAGCACCCCATTTAGTAGTACTCGGACAAATATTGATCAGGGTATCTGGTCCTGTAAATGGCACCTGTTTACCATATCTCGCAGCATAGGTCGGGTTCGGATCATTGTAATAGTATCTTCTACGGATATTGTATTGAGAATTTCTGATATCTTTTCCTTTATACAACCCATATAAAACCCAGTTACTTAAACGCAAACGGCCAATGGAGCGACCACCTAACGAATCGGCCAATGCCATACCTGCAATATTATAATAGGCTGCACCCCATACCCTACGTTGTTGCGGGTTATCGGTAATACCGCCTACCACACTGGTTGGATTTTCTTGTTCTAACACCCAGATGGCTTCTGTATTGCCTTGTGAGCGCCTCTGATTTCCATACTGGAACATATCAGAATAATAATCGCCGGCCACACTGGTTTTAACGCCATAGCGGTTTTTGATTAAACTGAACTTTCCGCTGGCAATAATGGCCTGTGCCTGTTGTTCTGCCAAATCTGGTTTGTTCATCCTAAGGTACACCTCAGCAAGAAGCTGCATGGCCATAAAACGGTTGGCCCTGCCATACATTTTGCCTTTCGAATTGGTTTTTACGGCTTCGATATCAGGTAAGTTTGCCGCAGCATAAATGAGATCGCTTACAATAAAATTGTTTACATCATCTAGCGGTGCACGCACAAAATCGGTTTTTGGACCGCTTAAGGCATGAACGATCAAAGGTACACCACCATAACAGGTAGCCAGGTTATTATAGGCATAAGCTCTGAAAAATTTAGCTTCGGCACTTACCAGGCTTTTCCCTTTGGCACTTAACGTGGTAACAGAAGGGTTTTCGATCCCATCAACAATAATGTTGGTTAAATTAATCATAATGTAGTTCCTGTTCCAGGTGCGAGCAGAACCATTATCGGTCGGGGTTAAAGTGGCATAGTTATAATAAGGGATTTCTACGCCCTGCTGGTTATTGGTTGCATTGGCAACATCGGTACCCACCTGCCAAACACTTGGCCATCCTTGCTGGTCAGACCAAGAAAAGATGGTGCTGGTATGGTTGTATAAACCGATTAAAGAGGCCTCGAAGCCCAGGGAATCGGTAAGTGTTAATGGAGTATATGCAGAAAAGGGTTTTTCATCCAGAAATGCTTTTTTACATGATGAAAATGCAAAAAGTAATATCGCTAATGCTGCTATGATGGTTATATTCTTTTTCATGATAATAAAATTTAACGTAATGAAACATTTAAACCGAACACAAAAGTCCTGGTGATGGGATAGTTATTTACCCAATCGCCAGAGCCACGGGTAGAATAATTGTTTTCAGGATCCCAGCCTACCCATTTGGTAAAGGTGTGCAGGTTACGGCCACTGGCATAAACGGTTAAACTACCAAGGTGCAGTTTATCTAAAACCGACTGACCAAAAACATAACTCAACGTAACATCTTTAATGCGGGTATAACTTGCATCCGAAGCATATCCATAACCTAAAGTATTGTTATAAGATAGTGCCGGCCTGGTTTGGCTCATGTTTTCAGGCGTCCAGTATCCAATTTCGGCTGGTGTATTTCTACGACCTGTTTCATCGCCATAGGTTAAATCAGGGTTGTTTTTCGTCATTCCCTGTGCGGTTTGAATAAAAATACTCAGGTTAACATTTTTGTAATGGAAAGTATTGGTAATACCACCGGTCCATTTTGGTGCAATCTGACCTAAAATAGTCCTGTCATCTGCAGTGATTTTTCCATCACCATTTAAATCAGCAAATTTTAAGCTTCCTGGTTTGGCAGTTGGGTCCTGTTTCGAAACATCTTCTCCAGTTTGCCAGACACCTGTCATTTTGTAATCGTAAACAATGCTAATCGGCTGACCTAAAAACCACCTGTTTCCTAAATCGTCCTTTCCATCGCCATATAATGAAGTAATTTTATTTTTGTTAGTGGCAAATACCAACATGGTTTCCCAACGGAATTTATCGCCAACAAAGTTTTGTGTATTTAAGGTTAGCTCTAAACCCCTGTTTTCTGTTTTACCGATATTATCATAAACATTGTTATAACCGGTAATAATCGGCAGGCTTCTTAACAATAATAATCCGTTGGTTTTGTTCTGATAAGCCTCAATGCTACCGTTGATCCTGTTTTTAAGGATCCCAAAATCGATACCAATGTTAGCTGTTTTTGTGGTTTCCCACTGCAATGAGGTATTACCCAGATTGCCTGCCTGTACGCCAATGGTACTGATGCCGTTAAATGGCGAACGGGATGTTCCGTCGGTGGTAATGGTTCTGTAAACCGGAATGGCCTCGTTACCTGTTTTACCATAAGAAAGTCTCAATTTCAGGTTATTGACCAACGAAACATTTTTCATAAAACTTTCATTAGAAATGTTCCAGCCGATTGCCGCCGAAGGAAAAACGCCATATTTAGTAGTATTGGCGCCAAATACTGAAGAACCATCTCTACGGGCAGTTATCGTTAATAAATAACGGCTATCATACGAATAGAACAAACGTCCCATTTGCGAATTAAGGCCATATCTATCGCGGTAAGAACCACTGGTTTGTGTTGCACCGGCCCCGATATTATCTAAACCCAGTTCGTCGTTTATAAAGCCAACGCCACCAGCTGTGGTTTCATTGTATTTACGTTCCTGGGCACTGTAAAGCGCCGTAAAATCGAAGTGATGCTTTTTAATGTCTTTTGAATAGGTTAAGATATTTTCTACTGTGTAACTATTTGTAGAGGCATTGAAACTTCTGGCCGTACCCAGCATATCGTTAGCTAAACGACCGATGTAACTTCCCTCCCTTTTTGGGAAATAGGTATAACCCGCATTTAATCTGTATTTTAAACCTTGCAACACCCCAGGGAATTTAATTTCTGCATAACCGTTTCCATTAATATTGGTTGTTCTGCTAATCTGGGTAGTGTTTAAGCCTAAAAGCGGATTGGTATACAACTGCTCCGGGTTCATTGGATAAATGGCATAAGTTCCATTTGCATTATATTCCTGTCCGTAAGGGCTCATGGCAGTAGCGAACAATAAGTTTGCCCTTCCGCCATCATAATTGTTGCTGGTAAGGAACAATGAAGTACCAACCGTTAAGAAACTGGTTACATTTACATCCAGGTTAGAACGCAGGGCAACGCGGTTAAACTGATAGCCTTTTACCACACCTTTTTGTTTGAGGTAATCGCCGGAAATAAAATATTTTACATCAGGAGAGCCACCCGAGATACTCAGGTTGTGATCTTGCATCTGTCCTTGTTGTGTTGCTTCTTTTACCCAATCGGTAGTGGTACCGGCATTATAGGCTGGAAGTTCGCCGATATTAGGCACCGGACGCTGTTGCACCTGATTGGTCTGTTTTAAATAATCAGCATATTTTTGAACATATTCTTCGCCACTGCGTGGAGTTAAGATATGGGCCAGGTTTTCTAATCCGGCATAACCACTATAACGGATTACCGGTTTGCCCGAAGTTCCTCTTTTTGTGGTGATCAAAATTACACCGTTTGAACCATTTGTACCATAAATTGCAGTTGCACTGGCATCTTTCAAAATTTCCATCGAAGCAATATCATTTGGATTGATATCATTCAGCGAACCGCCTGTTTTAGTCAACGGAACACCATCTACCACCACATAAGGGCCTGAGTTGGCGTTTATCGAATTCTGCCCACGCACCAGCGTTGCAGGTTGACTACCAGGTACTGATGAAGTAGTGGTCACATTAACCCCCGCAACTGCACCTTCTAAAGCCTGCATTACGTTGGTTACAGGCAACTGCGACAGCCTTGCTTTAGGTACCGATACTACTGAACCGGTAACATCCGATCTTTTCTGCGTACCATAACCCACAACCACCACATCGTTTAATGTTTTGTCGCCAGCTTCCTGGAGTTTTACATTTACCACCGCCTGGTTGGCAACAACCTGCGTAATGGTGGTATAACCAATATAACTGTAAGATAAGCTCTCGCCTTTGGCAGCGGCTATCTTATACCTTCCGTTGCCATCTGATACGACTACTTTTGCGGAAGTTAAGTTTTTTACGGTAACACCAGGGATCGGCACACCCTTAGCATCCTGTACCGTACCGCTTATTTCTGCTGGAACAGTTTGGGCGAACAGATGACCCGCACCCGCAATAACGAATATTGCCAGCAGCGCCATATACTTTAATGATGATAGTATTTTTTTTTGCATAATATAATTTGGTTAGTTATTAGGGGTAAAAATCAATTACAGCATAATTGACATTTTTCTTTCCGCGGTCAATCAGAGACTTTCCTGATGACGGGTGATGGTGATTTAGTTACATGTAGGGATAGTTTTATATTTGGATTAAACAAATTAAGCACAAATATCACCTCCCCAGTGAGGGGTAATACGGTAATTAAGGGGGGTTAAATTCTGATTTTTTGTTAAAAAAGGGCCGTTTCTAGCAATTTGACGAAAATTAACAGATTTTTAAACGTTTAAAAAACGTTTATTTTAAAAAATATAAGTATATCCCTATTTAACCGCAGATGAAAAGGATGCACACAGATATCAATCCGTGTTTATCTGTGTGCATCTGTGGTTGAAAATTCTCAACTTAATAACATTACGCTAAAGTTGATATGTTATCTTAAATCGGCACTGTGGTCGTTCGGAAAATCTTCTCCGGCCCAGATCCGCTGCGCACTCCACTTTGCAGGCGGGTTAGACCAAAAGGGATCGCTTGCAGGCAAACCCAGGGGAAGAAAAATATTGGTACAGATGTAAGGACTGCCCTGGTTATTGTAAAAGTCACCTAGATCGGGCTGCGAACCGTACAAACCTATGGTTAACCAACCGTTTTTATAAGTGGTGGGGCTTTCGAGTGTTTTTCTGATTACAGCGGTGAGCGCACAGCGTACCTGCTCAGGACTTAGCTGTTTAGGCAAGGCTTTTCTATAAGCCATATCTGCCAGATGATGAAAGGCACCACCACGGTAAACGATAGATCGGCCGGTAGCAGGATAAGTTCCATCGGTATTGATTAAACGCTCCTGGATAATGGCATAACGTTCGTTTCTTTTCCTTATTTTTTCGAACATGCCGTTATAGTCCTTTACCTTGGCACCGATAATATCGGCTATTTTGGCAAGGTATGGATGGATCACATAACTGTTGTAGTAATCGAAAGCATAAGTGCTGCCATCTTTATACATGCCATCGCCCACGTACCATTGTTCCATTTGCTGTAAGGCATAATCTACCCGCATAGGGTCCCAACTGTAACCGAATCTGGCCAAAAAAGCTTCGTTCATGGCCGAAAACAACAGCCAGTTTGAAAATACAGGTTTAAATTTACGGGTGGTGACGATCGATTTCATCATTAGCGATTGATTTTTAGCATCCAGGTGTTCCCATATCCATGGTGCCCTGATTAAGGCCAATGCCACATAAGAAGCATCTACCAGTTGCTGTCCGCCTATATCATAGTTCATAAAATCTTTGGCGTTCGAATCTAGTGAGTTTTTCAAACCCTGTAACACCCATTCGCGGTATTGTTTGCGGAGCGCAATTTCCTTTGCGTCTCCATCTTCTAATTGCAGCCATGGTGCTATTCCGCTTAAAACACGTCCCAAAACCTCAACATATTGCACTTTAATGCGGTGTTCTTTATTATCAATATGGATAGAAGTAACCTGCGGCATCGCAATACGCAGACTATCTTTAGCCAGATTATACAAAACCGGCCTTACCATTTTATCCATCTGCTGCAGCCAAAATTGTCTGTCGCTTAAGTTTTCGGCACTTTTTTTCTTTTTCTGTGCCGATACCGGTAAGGTTAAAGCAGCAATCGCGATCACCAATAAGCTTTTGTATAAAGTTTTCATTTTATTTTTTTAAAAATCTGTAATATTCACATCCTGCCAATAAGAAAGCACCCACGCCAAAATTAGAAGTCGAATTTTGATCGACAACCTGGCCCGGAATAGCCTTCTCTCCTATAGGCTGCACGAAACCTATTTTCCCATTTTCCTGCAAAGCCGTTCCGCTAAGGTATTTCCAGCCTTTTATGGCGGCAGGCAGGTAAGTTTTTTCTTTGAGGTAACCGTTATTGATTCCCCAGAGTAAACCGTAGGTAAAAAAGGCTGTGCCACTGGTTTCCGGGCCTGGGGCATGTGCTGCATCCAACATACTCCTTGTCCAATAGCCTTCGGCCTGCTGACTTTTGATAATGGCATCGGCCATTCTTTTATATTTGCTGATGTACTCTTTTCGGTGCTGATCGTTTTTGGGCAGGTCTTTAAGCACTTTTGCCAAACCGGCGAAAACCCATCCATCGCCACGCGCCCAAAAATCTTTTTGCCCGTTTACACTTTTATGTTTGGGGTACACATATTTGGCATCGCGGTAATAAAGACCAGTTTCCTGATCATACATAATACTGTTAGCGTAGGAAAAGTATTCGTGCAATTTTTCGAGATATTGTTTATTGCCAGTGGTTTTGTAGAGTTTGGTCATCACCGGCATCACCATGTATAAACCATCAGCCCACCACCAATAATCGTTTGCAGTGCTCGCCATCTCATACTCCATCACTTCTTTTGCCCTGGCTATTTTATGTTCCTGCGGATCTAAATGATAGAGGTCGATATAGGTTTGAAAACAGATCTGCCAGTCTCCAAAAAGCACATAATCGTCTGTTTCGCCATATTTATATTTCCACTGGATTTTATCGGTTGATTTTGCCCCCATCCATTGGTTATGCCTGGCCCAGTCTTCTGAATATTTACGATAGTTTTCATCTTTAGTTAGTGCAAATACTTCCATATTGCCGGTATGGTAGGCCGCATTATCCCAAAAAGCACGTACTTCGGCCTTGTTGTTACTTTGCCAGTAACGATTTACCTTATTGATGATCTGGAGTACCTCTGGCCTTGTGTTTTGTGCCCTTACAATAACCGAAAACAGTGTTGCCAGTATAAGTGTGATGTATATTTTCTTCATTATTTGATTGGGTTTATTCCTTTCCTCGTTGGAATGACTTTTTTGATGGTACCATCGGCATTGAATTCCATTTTATCGATGCAAACCTCACGGTTATAACCTGCGGCGCTGCCCATACCAATGCCTTTGGGGATCGTAAAACGATGATATACCATGTACCATTCATCTTTTCCCGGAACCTGGATGACGCTGTTGTGGCCAGTGCCATAAATGCCCTCCGAAGGTACCTTGGCTAAAATGAGGTTATTTTCAGGAATAGTGATCGGGCCTTTTGGGTTATCTGAATAACCATAACTTACCCTGTAATTTTCGCTCCGGGTATCATCTTCCGACCATAGGAAATAATATTTTTCATTGCGGAAAAATACCTCTGTTCCCTCTCTGAAATTTTTGGTCGGCGTAATTATTTTAACGGTACTGCTATCAATAGTAAGCATATCATCGTTCAATTGGGCACAGGCCATGTAACCATTTCCCCAATAAAGATAAGTATTGCCTGTTTTAGGGTCTGTAAATACATCCGGATCAATTTCCTGACCGTTTTTTATGCCTTTTGGCTTTTGATCAATCAATGCCCTGCCACTGTTTTTAAATGGCCCGCTCGGATGATCAGAAACCGCAACACCTATTTTTTAGGCTGCAGTAAAGTAGTAGAAATACTTAAATTCAACTCCGATTTTCTTCTCGGCAATGGTTGGCGCCCATGCATTTCTTTTCCCCCAGCTTACATCGCGGTTCAGATCTAAAATGATGCCTTCATCTTTCCAGTTCACCAGATCGGTAGAAGAAAACGTTTTAAAATAGGTGCCACTCCAGCCTGTAAAACCATCGCTGGTTGGATATAGGTAATATTTCGACGTTTGATTTGAATAAATAATTTCAGGATCTGCAAAATAACCGGGCAGCACCGGATTATTATTTATTTCAGCCGATGCCGTAAAAGATTGGGCTGCTTTAGCTCCTAATTTAATTTTGATGCTTACCGCTCCTTTACTGAAATCGATCGGTCCGGACGGAGAAATTTCAATACCCGGAAAAGAAATAAACTGTGGATTGACCGCCTTTAAATTAGTACCATACTTAAGCGGAAAAAATACGGTATTTTTAGCCGAATCGGCCACAATATTATTGGTTTTGATAACAGAAGCAGTTGCCGATTCGAATATTGCCTGTGGCGAATACCATTTAGAAACCAACCGTGCCGCTTCAGCCGAGGTAATGGGCAAAACGGTACCATGGCGGGGGTGGAAGTTCATATTTATGGCCTCATCAACCACTTTAAAGTTTTTTAAATCCGTACTTCTGGTAAACTGGTAGCGGCCTTTCATATACACATCGTACATCAGGATATAACCGCTGTTATTATTAAGCTTAAATACCCCGGCACCTTCTACCGCCTCTTTGGTTTGCTGTAAATAATGTTCTTCCTGCACATAACCACTGGTCAATTCACTCGAAACCGCTTTTTTAATGCCATTCCCTTCACCTTCTGTTTTGAAAAAAAGATTGTATTTTCCATCGTGGTAAATAATATCACCATCGATACAAGAACCATTGGTTGGACTAAAAAACAGTTGTTTGGGTTCTGTTTCCAGATCGGTAAAATCTGCGTTGGCGTAAGCATAATAGATAATATCGGGCTGGTTGCCATGTTTCATCGACCAGTACACCATATATTTTTTGGCTTTCGCATCATAAATCGTCTGCGGTGCCCACACCCGTTTTAAACTGTCGTTCCCTTTAAACCTCTTTTGAATATTAACTACTTTGGAACTCCAGTGGATTAAATCGGTTGATTTTAGCAGCACCATTGCCCGGTTGGAATCCCATCCTTTGGCCGATTCCATATCAGTGGCCACCATGTAAAATGTTTTGCCATCAGCACCACGCAAAATATGCGGATCGCGTACGCCCCCGCTTGAGCTGATGCTTGCCGAAGATAAAACAGGTTGATCGTTATTAAGTGCCCTGTAGTTAAATCCATCATTACTGATGGCAAAGTGTATGGCCTCTTCCGATTTATTATTCCCGGTAAAATACACAAACAGGTAAGCCGACATTTTTTCACCTGCAGCGGTTCTCTTTTGTGCTGATAGTTGAAAGGGGATTAAAAAAGCCAGCAGCCATAAGCGCGAAATCAAGTTTATCTTTAGTTTAATCATTGTGTGTTTAAGTTTATTTATTGTTTTTTGGGCTGCCACTCCAATACCTGTACTGTTGTTGGCTTTGTTGCCGCCTTCCCTTCCCCATCAATTTGCGTTACATTCTGGATGTAAATATTCAGGATACCGCGATCTTTCCAAAGTTCGGTATCGTAACTTGGTTCCCAATCGCCCACACTGGTTTGGGTCAGGTCTTCCACTTTCCAGTTATTGGTGTAAATATTCTGGTTTAATGCAATAGAAGCTTTATTGCCACGCTCGGCATCCCTGAACAAAATTCCGGCAGCATAACTTTTTTGGTAAGGCCAGGCTATAATCTGTGGGCGGGAAATGGGAATTTTCTTTGTGCCACCGCCACTTAAACTAAAGGTCGTATTCCGGAATGCCAGTTTATTTACTTTCCAGCCGCTCCCATCGTTAAAAACAATGTGGTATTGTGGAATGGAATCTGGTTTATCTGTCCAGTATCCTGCGATAAAAACTTTTCCGTTTTCATCTGCAAACATCGATGTCTGGTTAATTAATTCACTTTTTTGGGGAATTTTAAGCGCATATTCAGCATTTGATGCCGTGATGGGCAATTTATATTTTTCGCCCGTGCTTTTTACCCAGGTCATGCCGCCATCAGTTGATTTCGCATAAGCCAGATCATGGTTACTGGCCACATCAGGACTTTCGCGCCATACCCATGAAATATGTAGTCCACCGGCTTTATCGGTTGCCACCTGCCAATACGCATTGCGCTTGCCTTCCCCATCAATTAAACCGTCTTGTATACGGCTCCATTGGCTGGCACTAACCGAATATCGGTTAATCATTAAGTTTCCATTGCCCGAACCACCATCGCGGTAGAAAAAAAGCAAATCTCCGTTGCTGAGTTTATAAAATTCCGGATAACTTACTTTTTCTTCCTTTTTCCCAAGCATTGATTCTTTTTCGCCAAGGTTAAGCGAACCGGCAGAAACTGCTTTAGCATAATTTAACTGGTTATTGTGCTGCCCCCATGCAATATGCAGGTACCCTGCCCCATCAACTGCAATGCTGATGGATTTATGCGCATCAGTTGCATCACCCTGATATTGTGTTTTATTGCAGATCCAGAATTTGGCTTTACTTTGCCTTTTAGCCAAAACTACAAACTGATCAGCATCATAATAAGCCGCATATTGAGTGTTTTTATAGGTTACAATCGAGTTTTTACGAAAAATAACAGCATTTACTGAATTATTAGCCCATCCGTTATTGGCAATTGAGCTAATTTTCACCTGCTGTGCCTCGCAATGGCCAAAAGACAAAAGCAATACTACAAAAACTGTAAATAAGAATAAAAAACAGGCTTTTGGGCTTATAATTTTAGCCTGGGAATTGGGAAACAAAGAATAAGAATTAAATTTATACAACATCATAACAGTTTAGGGAAAGCCATTGGTACAAGCATATTAAATTTACAATGATAATTCCTTTTTATATTTGGTTTGGCTAAATAGCAACTTTTTACGCTTTGCAACAGGGGGGTAAATCATACTTTACAGGGGGTGATTTAGGAAAATTACAGGTATACAGCTTAATTAAGTTAACCGAGCGAATTTAGATTATAATATTTATGAAAAGTTTTACGGTGTTTCTTTACAAACTCTGATGGCGTGAGATTGAACAATTTCTGGAAATGCTCCCTAAAATATTTAATATCGTTAATGCCTACCCTAAAAGCAGCCTCGTTAATATTCAGGTTGGTATTGATCAGTAATTCTGCTGCTTTTCTTAAACGGATAAACCTTACAAAACTACTCACCGATTGACCGGAGGTTGCCCTGATCCGTTTATACAGGTTAGAGTGGCTCATCCCCAATGCAGAGGCGAGGGTTTTTACGCTAAAGTTTTCTTCAGTAAGGTTATCTTCGATGATGTTGATACAATTTTGCAAAAAGCCCCTATCCTCCTGCGAAACCTTATGCGCATCTGATTTAAGCGTAATCTCATTATAAAAATACGATTGCAGGTTCTGCCTGTTTTTGATGATGCCATTAATTTTGGCCGAAAAAAGTTCCTTATCAAAAGGTTTACTGATAAAATCATAAGCACCAACTTCTATACCACTTAAACGTACCTCGGCGCTCGGATCGGCCGTAAGCAGGATTACCGGAATATGGCTCAGCTCAGAATCTTCTTTAACCGCCCGGCAAAGCTCAATACCGTTAAGCCCGTCCATATTAACATCCGAAATGATAATATCAGGCAAAACTTCCTTGCATATTTTAAGTCCATCAAGGCCGTTTGTAGCATTATAAATTTTAAACTTATCCTGAAAAATCTGTTTAATGTAGCCGATAATCTCCGTATTATCATCAACAACGAGTATACTATGCAAATCAGAAATCAGCAGTTCAAGGTTCCCTTTAGTGTCTTGTTCTACAAAATCAGGACTTTCCTCTTCCTGTGCCATCAGTTCATTTATATAAAGCAACTGGTCGCCATCTGCGCAATCTACCGGTTCGGTTGGAGAGTCGCCCAAAGGCATCTCTATCGAAAAAGTGGTACCTTCACCTTTAACCGACGAAAAGTATATTTTCCCCTTATGAAGTTCTACAAAGCTTTTTACCAGGTACAAACCGATGCCAAATCCCATTTTTAAAGATTCTTTACCGGCAGCTTTATAAAATTTATCGAAGAGTTTTTCCGCAACCTCATTAGAAATACCCGGACCATTATCGCTCACTTCAATTTTAACCCCATTATGATGCGTAGCGATGCTTAATTTCACCATTCCGCCCGCTGGGGTAAATTTTAGGGCATTAGATAGGAGATTGAACAGAATAATCTCCAGTTTATCCCGATCTGCATAAATCTCGATGCTTTCGTCTTCACATTCAAAAATATAATTAATGTTATTGTTTTTTGCGGTATAACCAAAGCATAAAAATATTTCTTTGGCAAATTTATAGAGGTTTATTTTTACAATGTTTAAGGCATCGTTCTCACTCTCCATTTTCCTGAAAAGAAGCAATTGATCTACCAGGCTCAACAAGCGCCTCGAATTCCGGTAAACTACATTGAGGTCATTTTTTTCCTGTCCGGCTTCCTTACTGCTCAAAATGTCTTTGATCGGGTTAACAATCAGGGTAAGCGGCGTCCTTAATTCGTGCGAAATATTGGTAAAGAAATCAAGTTTTTTCTCATTCAGGTCCTTTTCACGCTCCATTTTGAGGTTCGTAATTTCAACCTCATGTTTTAAATTACGCTGCCTGTTGCGGTAAGTCTGAAAAACATAGACTACAGTAGAAATAAGAATGATATAGATCGCATAAGCCCACCAGGTACGGTACCAGGGCGGCAGAATCTTGATCACGATAATCTTTTCATTATTGCTCCAGTTGCCTTCCGTATCGGTACTTTTAATATGCAATTTATATTCACCTTCATCCAGCCTCGAATAATAAGCCGTAGAAAGTTTGTTTACATAGTTCCAGTCCCTGTCCCAGCCTTCTAAGTAGTAGGCATAAGCAATCTGATCCTGAAAAGAGAACTCAATAGCTGCATAATCAACAGATATAACCGCTGCATTATAAGGTATCGAAATTTTTTGCAGGTTGACTACTGTTATATTTTTATAGGCAGAATCCTGATTGAGCGGAATATTGTTGATCCTAAAATCGGTGAGCACAATTTTTGGCACCCTGCGGTTCTGCTTTATTTTTGAGGGATAGAACAGGTTGAAACCTGCTGTGCCACCAAATAGAAAAGCACCATCCTTTAATTTTAATGCGGCATTATAATTAAACTGGTTACTCTGCAGGCCATCAGATGAATAATAACTTTTAAACTTCCCTGTTACCGGATTGTATTGCGATAAACCATTATAAGTGCTGCACCAAAAGCTGCCGTTTTTATCGGGCAGAATATTGAGTACAGAATTACTGGGCAATCCGTTCTGTTCAAAATAGCGTTTAATTTTCTTTGTCCGGGGATTAAAGCACAAAAGGCCTCCACCTTCCGTACCGATCCACAGCATGTGTTTGGCATCTTCATTTATGGCCCTAATGGCAGTATTGACCGTAAAATAGATGTGTTTTTTAAACTTCCGGTCAACCTTGATCAACTGTGTGTAATTACCAGCCCAAAGATTGCCTTCCATATCTTCGAACAGGGTATGGATATCTTTAAGCCTGTTATCAAAAAGCTCGAATTTATCTAAAGCTTTATTATATAGGTACAGTGCACCGCCACGCGTGGTACCGGCCCAGATATTTTTACTTTTATCCAAAAAGAGCTTCCAGATATTGATATCATCAAACCCCCTTGCACTATTGTAACACCTGTAATGAATAAATTTTCCCGATCGCCTGTCAAAGCGGTCAATGCCTCCACTAAAACTCCCTACCCAAACATTATTTTCAGCGTCGCTCAATATACTGGTGATAAAATTGCTTTTTAAAGCGCCATTACCATCGTTTTCGGAATAATTTTTAAATGTATTGGTCTTTCTGTTCCACACGCTCAAACCACCTCCATCGGTACCAATCCATATATTTTGGGTACTATCCTCGCAGAAAGAAAGCACAAAATTATTAATGAGCGAATTTTTGTTCAAAGGGTCATTTTTGATCGTCTGAAACTGCGCATTTTCCTGATCAATGATGTTTACACCTCCCCGCAACGTGGCAATCCATTTTCTTTTCTCACCGTCTTCAATCACCTGACCAATGGAATTACTCGATATAAAGCCCTTATTGCGCCCTGTAGGCAAACTATTTAGACTTTTAAGCTGGGTATCGTAAACCCTCAATCCGTTACCATCAGTTGATACCCATAACTTTCCTTCGCCATCCAGCATCAGCCCCATAATGTTATCAGCAACAGGATAGTTATCTACCTGCTTCAGGCTATTGGCCGCTTTATCAAAAGTATACAAACCGTGCTCGGTACCGATCCAAAGTGTTCCGTTTTTACCGTTAACAATGGCCGTCACATTTCTTATTTTCGAATTGTTTAACTGGGTTTTCTCGTTTTGGATATTATACCTGCATAAGCCGTAATCTTTAGCATAAAACCACAAATCGTGCTGTTCATCAACATACAAACCCTTCACTGCGTGTATTTTACCTCCGTTTAAACCTATATATTCAGCAAGTGGCGCATCTTTTTTCAGCATAAATAATCCATGCTCATCTGTAGCAATGAAAACATTCGAACTTTTATCAATAGCAATTGAATTAACGGAGAAAGATAAGTTGATCGGCTGACCTTTTTCAAGGTATTTAAGGCTATGGAATTCCCCGTCTGAATAGTTATAATAAGAAATACCCTTTTGGGTACCGATCCAAATTTTATATCCACTGCCATTGAGCGCCGTAATATGATTGTTTACCAGCGAATTTTCAATTCCCCAGTTATTTCTGAAAACTTTAAATCCGTAGCCATCGTACCGGTTTAGTCCATCGTAGGTACCCATCCAAATAAAACCAAAATGATCCAGGTACAAGGAATTTACGATGTTATTCGACAGACCTTTTTCTACACCGATGTATTTTACCGAGAGCAGGTTATTTTGGGCAAGGGCCAAATCAACATGGATTACAGAAAAAACTATAAGAATCAGAAAAATCTTAAGATTTTTAAACATATATTTTTTAGGGACGGGATGGTATTTGGTTGAAACGAAGATACAAAATAAATTAAGGCAGGATTAATTTCAGCACAAATAAACGTAAGATTAACATTTAAAAATCCGGAACAGGATTAAAAAATAATTTTTAGCATAAAAAAGGCCTCTCATTAAAATGAGAGGCCTTAAATTCTTTGTATGAATGTAAACTATTTTTGTTGTTTTACCAATCTGATGAGGCTCCACCACCTGAAAACCCACCGCTGGAAGATGAACTGCCACCACTAGAAGATGAACTGCCACCGCTGGACGATGAGCTGCCACCTCCAGAACTGCCCCTGGACGATCCCCAATTTCCAAAACCGCTTGTACTGCCTGTACTTTGGGAATCTTCATCTTGCCAGCGATGATTATCTTGATTCACGTGATATTGTTGTTGATTATTATTTCTACGCCTGCCTAATAATTCATTAAAGATAAAACCAGTTGCCGCACCTGAAGCAAATGATCCTAAACTACTTCTACCACTATTGTTATAGCTACCTCCGTAACCGTTATATCTTCTTGCTCCAGACCTGAAAGCCATAAAAAAGGAGAAAAGTACGACTCCTACAAGCACTCCTAAAATAACTTTAACAGAAGGGCTTGAATCATCTGTTTTTTGAGCTGGTGCTTTAACATTCTTTTCATTAACAGCCGCTAGCGGTTGAACTGCCTGCGCTTTACCATAACCGGCACTATCGAGTTTAAAAGCAATAGTTGATACCAATGCCGCTATGCCCTTTCCATAATGCTTTAAGCGGAAATGTGCTTTGGTTTTTGTTAATACATCCTGGCTGTTTTCGGTAGTAAAAATAGACTCAATGTTACGGGCTACTTCAAGCCTTTGCTTACGCTGATTTACAGCAGCTACGTAAACTAAACCGTCCTCTTTATTGCCAACTTTCCATCTGCGCGCAATAAGCAACGAATACTCTTCAATATCATATTCCTTTGGAATCTTATTTACAATCACAATAGCAAGCTGTACGCCCGAACTTTTTTCAATCAGATTGATGGAATCGTTTAAATTTTTAATTTGCGATTTCGACAGCACCTTTGCAAAATCATTTACATAGGTATCTTTTATAGGTTGCGGTATTTGCGAAAATGTAGTAAGTGTTACAAAAAGTAGCAGGAGCGTTAAAGTATATTTCATGATTTAAATTATACAGCCAAATTAATAATTATTTTTTTCATAAAACTAAATATTGAAAGGCAGATCAAAAATTCATTTCGATTTATTAAAAAATACCAATCCAAAACCACAAATAAGAATCTGAGTTGAAACCGGTAAAATAAGCAAGGATATTTCTAAATAGAATCCGGAATAAGTGTAATGAAAAGCGCTCCGATTAGTGTTTTTAGCAAAAAAGTTTTCCACATCTGTGAAGTCCGAAACCCGATTTTGTCTATAATCATACTTTAAACAGTTTAAACCTATTTTTTGTGTATTTCTTACAAAAAGTGCTTAAATTTTGATTCCAGGCACATTTTACTAAATTTGAAATATACCAAATCCAAGTTTATGTATCAATTAACAGTACCAGCAGATCGCGTTAACGAATCGTTAAGAAAGCACATTTTGGCCGATGGTTTCGACCTGACCTACGATATGGAAAAGAGTCATGGCGCCTACATTTACGATTCGAAATATAATAGAACTTTGCTCGATTTTTTTACCTGTTTCGCATCCGTTCCCTTAGGTTATAACCACCCTAAAATGATTAACGATGAAGGGTTTAAGAAAAGTCTGTTTCAGGCCGCTTTGGCCAACCCCTCAAATTCGGATGTTTACACCCAGCAATATGCACAGTTTGTTGAAACATTTTCTAAAGTTGGGATTCCCGATTACCTGCCACATGCTTTTTTTATTGCAGGTGGTGGCTTGGCGGTAGAAAATGCAATTAAGGTAGCCATGGACTGGAAGGTTCAAAAAAACTTTGCCAAAGGATATACGGAAGAAAAAGGTTTTAAGGTTTTACACTTCGAAAGGGCTTTTCATGGTCGTACCGGCTATACTTTAAGTTTAACTAATACCCTGCCCGATAAAACCAAATGGTTCGCCAAATTCGATTGGCCGAGGGTTTCCGTTCCGGAAGTTAAATTCCCACTTTCGGGTAATCATTTAAACCATGCCATCGCTACTGAAGAAGCTTCGCTGGCGCAGATCAAAAAAGCTTTTGCTGAAAATAAAGATGAAATCTGTGCCATCATTATAGAACCGATACAATCTGAAGGTGGCGATAACCACTTACGGGAGGAGTTTTTAATTCAGCTTAAAACATTGGCAGATGAAAATGAAGCATTTTTAATTTACGATGAAGTACAAACCGGCGTAGGTTTAACCGGCAAATTCTGGTGCCACCAGCATTTTAGCGAGAAAGCCCGACCTGATATCATCGCTTTTGGTAAAAAAATGCAGGTTTGCGGTATCCTGGTTGGAAATAAAGTTGATGAAATTGAAACCAATGTATTTAAAGTGCCCAGCCGCATCAATTCTACCTGGGGAGGTAATTTGGTAGATATGGTACGCTCTACGCAGATTTTACAGATTATAGAAGAAGACCAGCTGTGTGAAAATGCAACGAATGTAGGTACTTATTTAAGAGATAACTTAGAAAAATTATCACATCAATTCGATAAAATGAGTAATGTACGCGGAAGAGGCTTATTATGTTCTTTCGATTTCCCAACAAAAGAAATGCGGAATGCTTTTATCAGCAAAGGACTGGAAAACAATGTGATGTTTTTGGGTTGTGGCGAGAAAACCATACGTTTCCGTCCGGCGCTTTGCATTGAACAAAAGCATATTGACGAAGGCTTGACGGTTATGGAAAAAATATTGCCTTTATTGTAGGCATGAAGAAAAAATCTCTTTCCTACCTCATCGTCGCAGCTGTCTTGATTTTAACTTTCCTTATCGTGAGAGATACTTTTAACCAGCCTGGGGTTGAAGATATGAAAGCCGGTTTCACAGAAATAGTGAAATACAGAAACGCAAATAATACTGGCCCAGTGCAACGGATTTATGTAGTAACGGTTAAAGATTCAGTGTGGAAAGAAATGGAAGATTATGGTAATTTAATGCCACATACTAAATACGGGAATACGAAAGTTTACTTCTTTATGCAAAATGGAAATGTTCCAAATACATTACAGCCAGGAGAAGTAAACTTCGATCCAACTTTTAACAAAGCCTGTATTGCCCTATATGAAAAAAGTGCGATGAGCCAGGTAGCGTTTAATAAACATCCGTATTAATAGGAAGACTAAAATCCGGAAAGTTAGTTACCTAAAAGACTTAAGCCCTATTTATTTGAAAATGAAGGGTTTTGTGCATTTGGCATTTTCAGTCCCGCTTTACGCTTTATCCCGATGAAAAAATCGGGATGTTCGCTGCAATCGGGTTTATAAACAAAGTTTAGCTCTACTATCCTCGTTCTGTGCCCTCACAAGATAAAACACCCATAATTCCAATATAATAATTAGCCTGATAAAAAACTTGATGGCCTGTGGAGACACAGGCCATGGCATTGGGACTAGGTTAAATTAACAATTAATCCTCGGTCTGTGTCCTCACAGAACGAAACACACAAAATATATGCTCCCAGTCCAGGCAACAGGCCCTTCTTCAATAAACCTGACAACAGCGAAAATCCTTTTTGCTTGCAGTAACCTTTAATATACTGTCATGCTGAGGCACTGCCTGTCCCGATGTCGGGAAAGCATCTGCAAGCTATGGAACAGATGCTCCTCGCCTTAGCACTTCAAAACCCGCAAAAAGATTGCAGCAAATGGCAGGACTACAGCACAGATGAAACACTGACTTTCCTTTCCAAACCCGAAAAATCCTGCAATTTATCATACTATATAAGTCTTCGACTACGCTTAGACTGACAAGCAACTAGGGAAGTGCTCCTAAACAAAAGCAGAAAACCCCGTAATGGCCCTACCTACAATCAGCGTATTAATTTCTTTTGTGCCTTCGTACGAATAAATCGCCTCAGCGTCGGCTACGAAACGGGCTACATTATATTCTAATAAAATACCGTTTCCACCCATTACTTCACGGGCTTTACTCACCACATCGCGTGTTCTTAACGAACAGAATACCTTTGCTAACGAAGCATGCTCATCTTTCAATAAGCCCTGATCCTGTAATTGAGACAGCCGAAAACACAATGTTTGCATAGCTGTTAAGTTTGACAACATCTCTACCAGATGGTTTTGAATTAATTGAAAAGAGGCAATGGGTTTACCAAATTGCTTTCTGTTGCGCGTATATTCCAATGCATTTTCATAAGCCCCACGGGCACAACCCACAGCCTGCCAGGCCACTCCTGCCCTGGTCATTTGCAATACCTTGGCAGTATCTTTAAATGAATTTGCATTTTGCAGACGATCGGATTCTTCCACCTCACAATTGGTTAAAGTAATAATTCCATTCTGTACAATGCGCAAGGCCATTTTATCCTGCATTTTTTCTACCGCAAAACCCGGATTATCTTTCTTTACAATAAAACCTTTAACATCACCGCTTTCTTCATCGCGGGCCCAAATAATTAAGATGTCAGCAAAAGTCGCATTACCGATCCATTTTTTCTGTCCGTTCAACACCCATTTGCCATCAACTTTTTTACAGGTGGTGGTTAAGCCCCCGGCGGCGGCAGAACCAACTTCAGGCTCTGTTAAACCAAATGCCCCGATAATTTTAAATTGCTGCATCAGTGGCAACCATTGCTGTTTCTGCTCTTCCGATCCGCATAAATAAATCGATCCCATGGCTAAACCGCTCTGCACACCAAAAAAGGTAGAAATTGAGGTATCAATCCGCGCCATTTCCATCGCTAAGATACCTTCCATCAAGTTAGATTTACCCGGACAGCCATAACCTTTATAGGTTAAACCACAGATATTAAGTTCGGCCAATTTTGGAATGATTTCGAAAGGGAATTCTGCCTTGTTCCAGTAATGGTTCACAATCGGTTTTACTTCTTTTTCTAAAAAAGCACGAACTTTTAACTGAAGTTCACGGTCTTCATCTTTTAAGGCTTCATCGCCCAGATGATAAAAATCACCTTCAATTGGGGGCAATTCTTTCTTTTTGCCCGATCCACCACCCATCATTTTCATCATCCCCTGGATCTGTTTATCATCCAGGCTCGAGATGGTTTCGACCATTTTCGGCAAATCGACTTTTTTTGATAAAGCTTCTAATTTATCGAAATCTACATGTTTAAAAAGATTGTAAGCGTTTTTGAGAGATGAGAATATATTCGCCATTATTATTCGTTTTGAGAATAACAAATAAAGGGTGTTTTTGTTGTTTTGTGCTAAAATTTTTGACATTAGCAAGGCACCCGCAAAAATTTAAAACTATATCTGATTTAGGTTGTTAGTTTGAAAAATTTAATTAGCTATGAGCATAGAAAATCAAAATCAGGACCAGGAACAAAGTTTCTTCGATAAAGCAAAAAATAAACTTAACGAATTAAAAGACAAGGCAGAAGATGCCTGGGAAGATGTTAAGGACAAGGCAGAGGATACATGGGAAAATGTAAAAGACAAAGCCGAAGAGTTAAAAGATAAGGCAGACGATAAATACGATGAGCTAAAAACAAAAGGCGCATTTGCTGCCGGCGAAGCCAAGGGAAATGCAGAAGCTACAGGCGAAAACCTGAAAGATAAAGCCAGCGATTTGGCAGATAAAGCTGCAGATAAAGTTGATGACCTTAAAACACAAGCTGCGTTCAAAGCTGGTGAAATAAAGGGCAATTTTGATGCTAATAAATAATCATTCGCTTTTTAAGCAAAAAAGGCAAACCATATAGGATTGCCTTTTTTATTTTCTACAGTTACGAAAAAATTTATTGATTAAAACGAGAGAAATGTCGGCTATATAAACGGCTACCTCAAATCAAATAAATTATCAACACCCAACAATTTCCTCGAAGTAAAGCCTTCGCCAAATGTGGCGCCAATGCTTTTTCCAAATTCTCTGGCTCGACCGATCATGCTTTCAAAAAATTCGGGAGAAGAAATATAAGTTTGTAATCCTTCCACATCAGGATTGTAGAACTGTGTTTTAAAAGCTTTAATGGATTCTATTTTCTTATCGATATGCTCAGTGATATCTACAATAATATCGGGTTTCAAGTACCGGTCCTGAATATATTGCAATAACAATCTCGGACGGTGCGCTTCCTGTTTAACACCATCTACCGATGTTTCGATTTTTGGCAAACCCGATAAAAATACCGAATCGTAAACCAGGTCACCAGCCCTGCCATGATCAGGGTGACGGTCTTCCAATGCGTTGCTTAAAATAATTTCAGGCTGGTATTTCCTGATCACTTTAATTACCTCCAAACGGTGAAACTCATCATTCTGAAAAAAACCATCGCGCATACCCAGATTTTCGCGGGCATGTAAGCCCAAAATTTTGGCAGAATCTGCCGCTTCTCCATCTCTGGTTTCGGCAGTACCACGCGTACCCAATTCTCCACGGGTTAAATCTACAATTCCAACTTTTTTACCGAGGGCAATATGTTTTAAAATAGTACCTGAACAGCAAAGCTCTGCATCATCAGGGTGCACGGCTATAACTAAAATATCTAACTTCATGATGTAATTATTGGGCATTTTGATTCAGCAACTGCTGAATTTTCTTTTTAATTTTCGAACTTAATGGTTTGGTGAATGGTAAAAAATAATCTACCAGTTCGCCATTTTTGTTCACAATATATTTATGAAAGTTCCAACGGGGTTTCGAACTTAATTTTGAATTTTGTTTTTTATCGCTCAAAAACTGATAAAGTGGATGGGCATGTGCACCACGCACCATAATCTTATCAAAAACAGGGAATTTTACGCCATGGTTAATTTCACAAAAAGAAGCAATATCCGAGCCATTTAAAGGTTCCTGTTTTCCAAAATCGTTGGTTGGAAAACCTAAAATTTCAAAATCTGGACTGTTAATTTCGTCTTTAAGCTGCTGCAGTTCTTTTAACTGAGGGGTAAAACCACATTCGGAGGCTGTATTTACAATTAAAACAACTTTGTTGCGGTAGGCTGATAACGGCTGCTCTTCGCCATTAATTTTCTTAACCTTGAATGAATAAATATTCGGAATGCGTTCCTGCATTATATGTTATTGATAAAATCCAGAGGTTCGGATAATCGATTCAATATCCCTATCCTCGTTAGGATCGTAAGTGCTTTTTAAATTATGTCCAACCACACGGGCAACAATCTGATAAGAAAATGCAGCAAAACCACCTTTGGTCTGCTTTACAATTTCATAAGTTGTTCTGCCCACTTCGCGGTCGATCAGTTTCGTTAAAATCTGACCTTGAGTAATCGTTAAATCCTTTATTTCGCGGTTAAACATGTCTTTAATTTCTTTATCACATTGTTTAACCAGTTGCTTCTGTTCTTTTTTCTCTTGTGTTTTAGCTAAATCCTGCTCCAATTGCTCATATCTGCGTTTTGCAAACATCGCATATGGCATTACTTTTAATACATTATACCGTAAACGGTTATATGCAGCTTGTTCTGCCGGCGATTTCCAGATCCTGGCTGCATAAATGCTTACATCATTAAGCTGCATCCATGGAATCATTACACCATTATCGTTTGTTGAGGCCACTCTTATGGTATCGCTTTTACCCAATTTTGGGAATACAGGAGCACCAGTATCCTGAGCCTGTAGCGAAAAGCTACAAATCATTACAATACAAAGAAAAAAGAGCCCTTTAAATTTCATAAATTTATACTTTTACAAAGTTAGGTGTTATTTCATATATTAGTTGTTTCACAAAACTAATATAAGTTTTATTCAGAAATAAGACGCAATTTTTACGCAAAAAATACAAATGAAAACAGAGTTAGTGATTGATTTAGAGGCGGAAAAGCAGGAAATTCTAAAAAGATATAGGGCATTATTACGGGCAAGTAAATCTACCTTGCAAAAGGGAGATAAAAAAGAAATCAGGAAAGCTTTCGATATGGCTCTCGAAAGCCATAAAGATATGCGTCGTAAATCTGGCGAACCCTATATTTATCATCCTATTGCTGTAGCGCAGATTGCTGCTGAAGAAATCGGACTGGGAACAACTTCTATTGTATGTGCCCTGCTGCATGATGTGGTAGAAGATACCGACATTACTTTAGAAGATATTGAACGCGAATTTGGCAAAAAAACCGCTAAAATTATAGATGGTTTAACCAAAATTTCGGGTGTTTTTGATACCAATAGCTCTCTACAGGCAGAAAACTTCCGTAAAATGCTGCTTACCCTCGCTGATGATGTAAGGGTAATCCTGATCAAACTCGCCGATCGTTTGCACAATATGCGTACGATGGATTTTATGCCGCGCCACAAACAGCTTAAAATTGCGTCAGAAACCATTTATTTATATGCACCATTAGCCCATCGTTTGGGATTATATGCGATAAAATCGGAGCTGGAAGATCTTTCCATGAAATATCTTGATCCGGACACCTATAAGTTTATCGCTAAAAAATTAAATGAAAAAAAAGCAGAACGGGCGCTTTTCATAAAAAAATTCGTTGAACCGATTGATGAAATTGTCCACGAGCAAGGTTTGGTAGCCGATGTTTACGGCAGACCAAAATCGATCCATTCGATCTGGAATAAAATGAAAAAGAAAAATATTCCTTTCGAAGAGGTTTATGATCTTTTTGCCATCAGGATTATTTTGGATTCGGCTCCCGAAAATGAAAAAGCTGATTGCTGGAAAGCCTATTCCATTGTAACCGATTTATACCGCCCCAATCCAGACCGTTTACGCGACTGGGTTTCTTCTCCAAAAGGAAATGGTTACGAAAGTTTGCATACTACGGTAATGGGGCCACGCGGTCAATGGGTTGAGGTGCAAATCCGTACCCAGCGCATGAACGAAATTGCTGAAAAAGGTTTCGCGGCACACTGGAAATATAAAGAATCGAGCAATGATAATGGTCTGGATCAATGGATCCAGAAAGTACGTGAAATGTTGAGTAATCCTGAAGCCAATGCCCTGGATTTTCTGGACGATTTCAAAATGAATCTTTTCTCTGATGAGATTTTCATCTTCACACCAAAAGGAGCTTTAATCCAGTTACCTTTAGGTGCCACGGCTTTGGATTTTGCTTTTGAGATTCATACTGATGTTGGTGCAACCTGTATCGGGGCCAAAGTGAACCACAAACTGGTTCCTATTTCTTATAAATTGCAGAATGGCGATCAGGTAGAGATTATTACCTCGAGCAAACAGACCCCAAAAGAAGATTGGCTGAATGTGGTGGTTACTGCAAAGGCGAAATCAAAAATTAAATCATCGCTAAAAGAAGAAAAGCGAAAAATTGCCGAAAATGGCAAGGAAATTTTAGAAAGGAAACTAAAATCGTTAAAAATCACTTACAATACCGATAATATTCAAAAACTTAGTTATTTCTTTAAACTCCCTTCTACACAAGAACTTTTTGTAAATGTTGCCCTCGGAAAAATCGAGCTGAAAGATATTAGAGAGTATCTAACGAGCGAAAAAGAAGTAGAAAACCGTGGACCAGAACGCCCTGAAAACCTGACGGTTGACATGGTTAAATCTAAAATGAAGGGCTCTGAAAACGACATTTTATTGATTGGAGAAGATTTACAAAAAATAGATTATAATCTAGCGGCTTGTTGTAATCCAATTCCTGGCGATGATGTTTTTGGTTTTGTTACGGTAAGTGAGGGCATTAAAATCCATAGAACGAATTGTCCAAATGCTGCCCAATTAATGTCAAACTATGGATACCGGATTGTTAAAGCAAAATGGAACAAACAGCAGGAATTAACCTTTTTAACCGGCCTGCGCATTGTAGGTATTGATGATGTTGGTTTAATCAATAACATCACGAGGGTAATTTCGACAGATTTTAAGGTGAATATGCGTTCCATCACTGTTGATACCAATGAAGGCATATTTGATGGTTCGATTATGATTTTTGTAAACGACACCGAACACCTGGAAAACCTGATTAAAAATTTATTAAAAGTTAGGGGAGTTACCGGGGTAACAAGGTTTGATGCATAAGAGAGTTCGAAAGTCGGTACTCCGGAGTCGGAAGTCAAGATTTCGAGTCTAAGTCGCAAGCTATTTGCAAATTGAACTTCGGATCTCCGACTGCTGACTTTCCGACTTTGACAACATTTCAACAATCTAACGCTCGAACAATCAAACAATTTACCTACCTTTGAATGGAGTTTAAATACTATGTCTGAACAAAAAACAAATGAGCTCGTTCGCAAGATTTTTGAAGCTTATTTAGAAAACAAAAATCTACGTAAAACACCAGAGCGTTTCGCTATATTGGAAGAAATATATTCAAGAAACGACCACTTTGATGTAGAAACCCTTTATATCCACATGAAAAACCAAAAGTACCGCGTAAGTCGTGCTACGGTTTATAACACTTTGGAATTACTGGTTTCATGCGATTTAGTTACCAAGCACCAGTTTGGTAAAAACATGGCACAATTCGAAAAATCTTACGGTTACCGCCAGCATGATCACGTGATCTGTATTGAATGTGGTAAAGTAGTAGAATTCTGCGATCCCCGAATCCACCAGATCCAAACCATGGTTGGTGATCTTTTAAAATTTGATGTGAAACACCATTCGTTAAATCTTTATGGCTTCTGCTCCGATTGCAGTATGGCTAGAAAAGTAAACGAAAGTGCAGCAACAGCTGCAAAAATTGAAGCAAATTAAATCAAAATTCAAATAAAACCAGCTTAATTTATTAAATAATGACGCAAGTAGATGTACTTCTCGGCCTGCAATGGGGCGATGAAGGAAAGGGAAAAATCGTTGATGTACTGAGTCCAAAATATGACCTTATTGCCCGTTTTCAGGGTGGCCCAAATGCCGGACATACTTTAGAGTTCGATGGCAAAAAATTCGTTTTAAATACTATCCCTTCAGGAATTTTTAATGAAAAAACCATGAACCTGATCGGTAATGGTGTAGTAATCGACCCTATTATCCTAAAAAGAGAGTTAGATAATTTAAAAAAAGCTGGTCATGATCCTGTTGCCGATGGCAAATTGGTGATTGCCCGTAAAGCACACTTAATCTTACCAACCCACCAATTACTGGATGCTGCTAACGAAGCACGCATGGGTAAAAATAAAATTGGATCAACTTTAAAAGGTATCGGTCCAACTTATATGGATAAAACTGGCCGTAACGGTTTACGCGTTGGTGATACCACTCTACCAGATTTCAAAGAGCGTTATGCTAAATTGGTCGAAAAACATACTGAAATCCTTTCTCACTACGAAGGTTTCGAATATGAACTGGCTGAAAAAGAAGCATCATTTTTTGAAGCAATTGAATTCTTAAAAACCATTCCTCACGTAGATAGTGAACATTATGTGAACGGTTTCTTGAAAGAAGGAAAAGCTGTTTTAGCCGAAGGTGCACAAGGAACTTTACTGGACGTAGATTTTGGTTCATATCCTTTTGTAACTTCGAGTAACACTACAACCGCTGGTGCCTGTACTGGTTTAGGTATTGCACCTAATAAAGTTGGTGCAGTTTATGGCATTTTCAAAGCTTATTGCACACGCGTTGGCGGTGGGCCGTTCCCTACTGAATTAGATAATGAAGTTGGCGAGAACTTACGTGCTTTAGGTCACGAGTTTGGCGCAACTACAGGCCGTGCCCGTCGTTGTGGCTGGATCGATCTTCCTGCTTTAAAATATGCCATCATGTTAAACGGTGTAACCGAATTAATTATGATGAAAGCTGACGTTTTGGATACTTTCGATACCATTTATGCTTGTACCCACTACGAATACAATGGAGAAACGATCGATTATATGCCTTACGACATCATTTCTATCGAACCAAAACCAGTATTAAAAGCAATTGACGGTTGGGCTACTGATGTAACTAAAATTACTTCTGTAGATGAAATCCCTGCAAAATTGACGGAATACATTGCATTCTTAGAAAAAGAACTGGAAGTTCCAATCAAATTCCTTTCTGTAGGACCAGATAGGGCACAAACTTTAGAGTTACGTTAAAAAATTAGCATCGTCATCTCGACTGCAGCGCAGCGAAATGGAGGGATCTATAATAAAAAAGCAATCCATATCGGATTGCTTTTTTTTTCTTAGTTCCTTATCATAAAAAATCATTATCTCGACCATAGCAAAGCGAAGAGATCCACTATAGATTTTTCGGCGCGCTATCATTAACGAATTAATAAGGCGATCGTCATTCCCGCGCAGGCGGGAATCTTAATGTAACAGGATTTAGAAGTCTTTAATCTTGCGCTACGTCACCTCATGGTCCTGGTTTGTAACGAGGATGCCAGAGATTCACATTTGCAATGTGAGAAGATGAATTAAGCGACAAAAATTACTTTTCTCAACAGTCTACTTTACAAAAAAAACGATAATACAAATACTTGTTTTGCATCTTCAATTTAGTTATTTTTGAGTATAAACAATTTATTATGGCAACTATCTTAGAAAGTGAAATGCTTAATTACTTTACCCAGCTAGACGATGCCGAAAAGACTTCTGTTGTGAGAATGCTCAAAGCATTTATAAATGGAAAAAAGGAAAATTCAAATGTTACTATAGAAGAGTATAATAATGAACTTTTAGCTGCTGAAAATGAGTTTAAAAGTGGTAAATATATCTCTCATGACGAATTATTAAATGAGATTAAAAGTTGGTAACCAAATATCTTGAAATTGTATGGACTAAATCAGCCAAAAGCCAATTAAGAGAAATCTATAAATACATGAGTCAAGAATCTGTCCAAAATGCAATAAAGGTTATAAATGATTTAACTCAAGCAGTAGGAGATATAGTTCAATATCCTGAAAAACATAAAATTGATCAGTATAAAAAAATAATGACGGAACCTTCAGTGCCTTTGAAAAACATCATTTTCGGGTATCTTATCGAAACGAAAATCAGATAATAAGAATACTAAGGATCAGGCATACCAAAATGAATCCTAAAAAACATTGATTCCACTCTATTATTTTATAATCGTCTTCGTTTGTAACCAGGATGCCAGAGATTCACATTTGCAATGTGAGAAGATGAATTAGCGATAAAATCACTTTTCTAACTAATCCTCTTTACTAACGAGAACTATATGCTCTTCCAAAAGATAAAAATTAATTTCTTACAATTATCATCTCTATTTTTACCTTTGCGGCAACTTGAAAACCCCGCAAAACATATCCGATTTCAAACAAAAAGCATTACACTGGGCCAACCAGTTCGAAGTTTGCTGTTTCTTTGATTCAAATGAATACAAAGATGCCTATTCGGCCTACGATTTTATTATTGCTGCAGATGTAACGCATGAATTAAAATGTAATACAGAAAGTGCTTTTGATGAATTAAAAAGCTTTTATGCTTTGCATAAACAATGGATTTTCGGCTTTTTCAGCTACGATTTAAAAAACGAAATAGAAGATCTTCAATCTAATAATGCTGACGGTTTAAACTTCCCGGATTTATACTTTTTTGTTCCAAAATATTTAATTGCTTTTAAAGATGGGCAAGCTGAAGTATTACTTGGTAAGGAATCAGTTTTAAAAGAAATTGAATTGTTTCAACTGCAAAAACAGGAACAATCGGTATCTTTACAGATTTCACAAAGATTATCAAAAGATCAATACATAGACAAAGTAGAAGCACTAAGAGCTCATATTTTAAGGGGCGATATCTATGAAGTTAATTTCTGCCAGGAGTTTTTTGCTGAAAATACGGAGATAGATCCGGTCCAAACTTTCGAACTGCTCAATACCGTTTCCCCTACCCCATTTGCGGGTTATTTTAAAGTACATAATCAATATATCTTATCCGCAACACCAGAAAGGTTTCTATGTAAACGGGGTTCAAAACTTATTTCTCAACCGATAAAAGGCACAGCCAGAAGAAGTTTAGATGTTATAGAAGATGAAGCCATAAAATCGCAACTGAGGAACGACATTAAAGAGCAGGCAGAAAATGTAATGATTGTTGATTTGGTGCGCCACGACCTCACTAAATCTGCAGTTAAAGGTTCAGTTAAGGTTGATGAGCTATTTGGCATTTACAGCTTCCCTCAGGTACACCAGATGATTTCTACCATTAGCTGTGAGCTAAACCCGGAGGTCCATTTTATCGACGCCATAAAAAATGCCTTCCCAATGGGCTCTATGACAGGTGCACCAAAGGTTAAAGCCATGAAATTAATCGAAGAATACGAAGTGACCAAAAGAGGTATCTACTCTGGCTCTTTTGGCTGCATCAGTCCAGATGGAGATTTCGATTTTAATGTCGTGATCCGCAGCATTTTATACAATGCCCAATCAAAATATTTATCCTTTCAGGTTGGAGGAGCGATTACTTATCAAAGTGATGCAGCTTTAGAATATGAAGAGTGTTTATTGAAAGCAAGTGCTATTTTGAAAGTTTTAGGCGGATAGTTTATTCGCCATTTGTTCATTAGTTCAATTATCCTAAGCAATCCGTCATGCTGAATTTATTTCAGGATCTTCTTGCCTATCCTAGTTGTAGCGTCTCGCTACGACTTAAACCACTACTCATAATTTATTATTCAATAAAAAGGTCTTAGCGAGACGCTAAGACCAGGACGAGTTCCTTAAATGAACATCCTTAAAATAAAAAAGGTGGAATGCTCTGCATCATGCAAAACCTTCCACCTTTCCACCTTCAGCCTTCTCCCTTATTTCTTATAATACTGTTGCGCTTCAGGTAAATATTTTTGAATCTGCGCAATACGTGTAGCATCACTTGGGTGAGTGCTTAAAAATTCGGCTGGTTTTTGTGCTCCGGCAGAAGCAGCTGACATTCTATTCCAGAAAGCGGTGGCACTTTGTGGATTATATCCAGCCATCGCCATAAAAATCAAACCCAAACGATCGGCTTCCAACTCCTGGTTACGGCTAAATTTCAACATCGCCACTGGTGTACCCACACCATATAATGTATTAAAAATAGATTGTGTTTTAGGGTTTTTAGATAAAGCAACTCCTGCTGCTGCACCAACACCCTGTGCAACCATTTCCTGCGACATACGCTCTGCCGAGTGACCAGCAATAGCATGTGCAATCTCGTGGCCCATTACAGTTGCTAAACCAGCATCATCCTGTGTTACCGGCAAAATACCTGTGTAAACAACAATCTTCCCTCCCGGCATACACCAGGCATTTTTTTCACTATTCTGCACCACATTAACTTCCCACTGGTAATCGGCGATCAAATTACCGTAGTTATTGCTGTTCATATATGATTTTACCGCAGTAATTAACCTGCTTCCAATGGTTTTTACCTTTAATGCCTGTGCATTTGATGCGGGTAAAACAGTAGATTTATTTTCTGTTAAGAAAGTGCTGTAAGCTTGAAATGCCATTGGCAAAACCTGATCGTTACTAACTAAATCAAATCGACTACGACCTGTTAGAGGAACGGTAGAACATGAGTTAAATAATAAAATACCAGCAACACTTGCTGTTAAAAATAACTTTTTCATAAATGCGATTTTAAATGATTAGTAGTACGTATAAGCAAAACCGAAGATTAAACAGTGAGCCTATAAATAAGTTTTAATGAAATGTGTTTTGTTTAATTAATTAGTTTTCTTCCTAAACAAGTACACTTTGGATTCTTTGCCTTTCAGCAATCTTTCGAGGTTTTTTTGGTGAGTTACCAGGATTAAAATACAAACTACCATGCCATAAAGCACTTCAGATTTGATCGATACCTGAAACAAAAAGACTACACTGAGCGGAAATGTAAAGCCTGCACAGATAGAACTTAATGAAACATATTTGGTTAATAACAATACCACCACGAAAACCAGAACGCAAAGCATAGATGCTTCGAAGTTAACTGCTAAAACCATTCCAAAAAGTGTAGCCACTCCTTTTCCCCCTCTAAAACCTGCAAAAACAGGAAATAAATGTCCCATTACCGCGGTTACACCAAGGGCAAGCTGATAGTTAACAAAAACAACTGAATTTTGTGGTCCGGTTACCGACATGCCGATTAAATAGGCCAGATTGGTTGCGGTATAACCCTTTGCAATATCGATGATCATTACGGCAATTCCGGCCTTTTTGCCTAATACCCTAAAAGTATTGGTTGCGCCAGCATTGCCACTTCCGTATTCTCTTACATCAACCCCATAAAAGGCCTGACCAAGCCATACAGCTGTTGGAATAGATCCAAAAAGGTAAGCAATTAATAGCGCGCTGAGAGAATAAACCGTAACCATAGCCTACAATGATACAAAAAATAAGCTTTTAATTTTATAGCAAATCACTTTAGTATGCTTTTAAACTCATATCCAGGCTTTTCACAGAATGTGTAAGCGCACCCATTGAGATAAAATCTACACCGCAGGCAGCATATTCTGCAACATTCTCTTCGGTTATTCCTCCGGAAGCTTCAGTAATAAATTTACCGTCGATTAATACAACTGCAGCCTTGAGATTTTCAAAGCTAAAGTTATCAAGCATAATGCGATCTACGCCACCAATGGCCAAAACCTGCTTCAGTTCTTCTAAATTCCGGACTTCAATTTCAATCTGGAGGTTTTTATTCTGATCGGCAAGGTATTTTTGCGCAGCTGTAATGGCGTTTGAAATACCTCCGGCATAATCAACATGATTATCCTTAATCAGGATCATATCATATAAACCAATCCGGTGGTTTACACCTCCACCGATTCTCACGGCCCATTTTTCTAAATAACGAAGTCCGGGTGTGGTTTTACGGGTATCTAAAATTTTGGTATTAGTAGATTCTAGCAGAGAAACAATGCGATGGGTTTTGGTAGCAATGCCACTCATGCGCTGCATGCAATTTAAAACCAAACGCTCTGCAATTAAAATAGAATGTGTACTTCCAGAAACGGTTAAAGCGATATCGCCAACTTTTACTGCTGCACCATCCTTCAACAATATATCAACCTTTAGATTAGCATCAACTTCATTAAAAATCTCAATAGCCAATTCAATTCCGGCCAAAATACCATCTTCTTTGATAATCAGCTTTGCTTTTCCCTGAGTGCCGGAAGGAATGGTTGAAAGTGAAGTATGATCGCCATCACCAACATCTTCGGTAAGGGCATTTTTTATGAATTGATGTATAAGTTGAATATCCAAAACGTAGGCTTTATGCCGCAAAAATAAGAATTATTTGGCAAAACTTTGCTTAATTCCGATTTACCTTAGTCCTTAACAGGTTCAATTCTTAGCTCTGTGATCGAAAAGCTGGTATTAAATTTTTTCATCGTGATGGAAACCCTAAAAGTTTCTTTAGCGGTATTCAGAATAATTACGCCGAAACGATAATTTGGATTGGTATTAATTTTATGAAAAATACTTGTTTTAACCGGAGGGTGCTTCACGAAAAAATCTCTCAAAATCTGTTCACCTTGTGCTTTTGAGTAGACATCTTCTTCGTCAACTATGATTAGTTCTATAGTAGATGCAAAACTTTTAGCAATTTCTTTAGCGTTGCCAGCTTTAAAATACGAGGATAAATCATCGATAATATCAGCCTGGAAGGCTGTAGAACTATATAACGATGACAAACTAATAATGAATAAAAATAAGCTCCGGATCATTTCTGTATTTTATACAGAACCCTACAGCTAAAATTATGCCATTAGCATATCAAAAAAAGGATTTCTTAATTTGTATAAGCATCAATAAAGTTATATTTGCCATATAAACAAAACACTAAAACATGTTATACATGAAAATGTTTTAATGTGGATCAATAAATTTTACAATAAAGATGGTAAACGATAAAAAACTCGCGCTGATAATCCTTGATGGTTGGGGCTACGGAAAACAAGACAATTCTGATGCTGCTTATGCTGCCAACACTCCTTTTTTCGATTCGTTATTACAAAAATACCCAAATTCTAAGCTTGAAGCATCTGGTGAGGCTGTAGGTTTGCCAGCAGGACAAATGGGTAACTCAGAAGTTGGCCACATGAATTTAGGTGCCGGCCGTGTAGTTTACCAGGAACTTGGAAGAATCAATAAATCAATTACCGACAGAGAATTACACCACAACCCTATTCTGCTGAGCGCATTCGATTATGCTAAACAAAACAATAAAGCGGTACACTTTATAGGCCTGGTATCAAACGGTGGTGTGCATGCCCATATCGAACATTTAAAAGCTTTATGCGATGCGGCCAATGAAGCAAACGTACCAAATACTTTTGTTCACGCGTTTTTAGATGGCCGTGATACCGATCCAAATTCGGGTTTAGGTTTTATTACCGATCTTCAAAACCACATTCAAAACACCAATGCCAAATTGGCTACCCTAGTTGGCCGTTATTATGCAATGGACCGCGATAACCGCTGGGAGCGTGTTAAACAAGCTTATGATGTTATGGTAAATGGCATTGGCGAGAAAACTCAGGATGCTTTGGCTGCCATTAAAAAATCGTATGCTGATGGCATAACTGATGAATTCTTAAAACCAGTTGTATTAACGCAGGATAACGGCGCTCCGGTTGCTACCATTCAAAACGACGATGTGGTGATCTGTTTCAATTTCCGTACCGATAGAGGCCGTGAAATTACTACTGCCCTAACCCAAAAAGATTTCCCTGAGCAGCAAATGCACAAATTGCCATTGTATTATGTTACCATGACAACTTACGACGAAAGTTTTGAAAAGGTAAACGTTATCTTCACCAAAGATGATTTAACCCAAACCATCGGCGAAGTATTGGCCAATAACAATAAAAACCAGATCCGCATTGCTGAGACTGAAAAATATCCGCACGTAACTTTCTTTTTCTCTGGAGGTAGAGAAACCGAATTTGCTAACGAAAAACGCCTTTTAATTCCTTCACCAAAAGTGGCTACTTACGATCTTCAGCCAGAAATGAGTGCTGCAGGAATTACTGATGCCATTACCAAAGAAATGGAAACAGGATGGGCTGATTTCATCTGCTTAAACTTTGCCAATCCGGATATGGTTGGCCATACAGGTGTTTTCGAAGCTGTAATTAAAGCAGTTGAAACAGCCGATAAATGCGCTGAAACAGTAGTAAAAAAAGGTTTAGAACACGGTTATTCGTTTATTCTTTTGGCTGATCATGGAAATTCTGAATTTATGGTAAATAGAGATGGATCTGCCAATACCGCACATACCACCAATTTGGTTCCCTGCATTTTAATCGATAATGATTACAAAACCATTGCTGATGGTAAATTAGGCGACATTGCCCCTACTGTTTTAAAAATATTAGGTGTTGCCATTCCAGCAGAAATGACAGGAAACGTTTTAGTATAATGACTAAAAAACCTTATATCCTGGTATTTGCTTTGGCCTTATTTTCCTGTAACCAGCGAAAAGAAGCCGAAGCAAATACTGATTTTAAATATTTCGATATAAAAGGCTATTTCGGGAAAGAAATTTCGCGTATGCAGCAGTTAAACCCCAATGTGGACAAAACCGTTAGCATAAATGAAGCTTCAGAAAACAAAAAGTCTAAAATTGCGGACTGGAACAAAGAATTAGCCATTTTTGTTAATGCCGACATCAATAAAACTTCATGGAAGGGAAGTTTTAAAACGGTTAAACAGAATGGAACCGATGTGTATACCTCTGACAGTAAGAAAATCCCGATCAAGAAAATTTCTGTAACACAGCATGGACAGCAGGTGGATAAAATAGAGATCATTATAGACAATAAAAATATCCTTTACCAATCGCAGGATACTTTAACTTATTATCCCGATAGTGTATATGCCATCAAAAAGAAACAGAAAATAAAGCTTTTAAACGAAAAGAAATATTCCATTATTGGAAAGCTGAAATAAAAAAAGGGGACCCGAAAAATATTCGGATCCCCTTTTTCCTTTTAGGCTAAATTTTATTTCAAACTCGCAATCTGCGCTTTATCATAAGTAACCCAATCAATAATATCTTTCCTTAACGGCTGCAAAGTCAACACCTTTTGAAAGTCTGCTATAGAGTTATTGAATAATGCCACACAAGCTGTTTTTTCTTCTTTTTTCTTGGCTTTAAAAGATTTAAAAATCGCGTAGTCCTTGTATGCTAAGCCACGGTTCTGAAACATCTGGGCATCCTCATCTCCATTAATCTCGATTGCTTTTGTAAAATCTTTGAGAGATGCCAGATAAAAGTTTTCACGCATCGTATTTAACGATTCTTTTGGGTCGTTAGCAATTTTTAATCTTGCAATTCCGCGGTAATAATAAGCTGAAACCTCGGTTGGTTTAACAGTTAATAAACGGCTGTAAGTAGCAATACATTTCTCATATTCGCGGTTCTGAAAATACGAATATCCAAGCATCTGTAAAACCTGTGCATTATCTGGCGTTTTGGCATCGGCTTTTTCAAGTTGCGCAGCGGCAGTTTTATAGTCCCCTTTCATCATGGACTGCATACTTCTTTCATAATTGCTTTGTGCAAAACTAGCCGTTGATGAAAAAATAATGAGTCCTAAAATTGCCTTTTTAAAATAGTTCATGTATGAGTAATAAGTTTAACAAATCAAACGCCTATTAAAATTATAGGAGAATTTTTTCGCAATATAATTCTATTCTGATAATTTAAAAGTTTTTAATTTTCTTTCATTCAAAACCAAACGCGCCAAACATTAGCTTTAACGCTAAAATCAGCTTTATATGATATTAACGGAAATATTTATGTTACTCTGCCTTTTTAACATAAGATTAATACTATTTTCACTTTGGCACAAGAGTTGAATTTATTAACTTAATACAAAAATTAAACAAAGTGAATACGATTAAACTGCCAGTTTGTCGTTAGCGGAAAATGTGATAATGAGTAAACAAGATATATTTGATTTCCATACGGCAATGCCAATCATCAATGAAGATACTGAGTTTTTTCCTTTAATGTCTCAACAGGACGAAGAGGAAATGAACAATGAGGAAACACCTGAAACGTTGGCCATATTGCCTTTGCGAAACACAGTTTTATTTCCAGGTGTAGTGATTCCCATTACGGTTGGGCGAGATAAATCAATTAAATTAATTAAGGAAGCCTACAAGGGAAATAAAATTATCGGAGTGGTATCTCAAAAGGATGTTTCGATAGAAGATCCTACTTTTGAGCAACTTAACACTGTTGGTACTGTTGCAAACATCATTAAGCTGTTGCAGATGCCTGACGGAAATACCACTGTAATTATACAGGGTAAACAACGTTTCAGCCTGATTGAAGAGGTACAGAACGAGCCTTATATTAAAGCAGTTGTTAAAAAGTTTGAAGAGCAGAAACACAAGGCAGATAAAGAGTTCAAAACGTTGATCGCTTCTATCCGCGAGATGTCTGCACAGATTATCCAGCTTTCTCCAAATATCCCAAGTGAGGCCAGTATTGCGCTTAAAAACATAGAGAGCAATTCATTTTTGATCAATTTTATTTCTTCAAACATGAATGCCGAAATGGCCGATAAGCAAAAAATCCTCGAAATGGATAAATTGCAGGAAAGGGCGCAAAAAGTAATGGAGCTTTTAATGGTTGAGCTGCAAATGCTGGAACTGAGAAACCAGATCCAATCTAAAGTGCGTACCGACCTTGATAAGCAACAACGTGATTATTTCTTAAATCAGCAGTTAAAAACCATTCAGGAAGAACTGGGCGGTAATTCTGCCGATTTGGAGTTTGATGCTTTACAGGAAAAAGCCAAAAAGAAAAAATGGGCTCAGGCAGTTGCAGATCATTTTGATAAGGAATTAGATAAGTTGGGTAGAATGAACCCTGCTGCTCCTGATTATTCGGTACAGTTAAATTACCTGGAACTGCTTTTAGATTTACCGTGGAGTGAGTTTACAAAAGATAATTTCGACCTAAAAAGAGCACAGCGCATCTTAGATAAAGATCACTTTGGTTTAGAAAAAGTAAAGCAACGTATTATCGAATACCTGGCCGTACTAAAACTAAAGCGTAATATGAAAGCGCCGATTTTATGCTTGGTTGGCCCTCCGGGAGTTGGTAAAACATCTTTAGGCAAATCAATCGCAAAAGCTTTAGGCCGTAAATATGTACGTATGGCTTTGGGTGGTATCCGTGATGAAGCTGAAATACGTGGTCACCGTAAAACCTATATTGGTGCAATGCCAGGCCGTATCATTTCTTCAATCAAAAAAGCTGGGGCAGATAATCCTGTTTTTGTTTTAGATGAGATTGATAAAGTAGGTACTGATCACCGTGGCGATCCATCATCAGCTTTGCTGGAGGTTTTAGACCCTGAGCAGAATAATGCTTTCTACGATCATTATGTAGAGGTAGATTACGATTTATCCAATATCTTGTTTATAGCCACCGCAAACTCATTAAGTACCATACAGCCTGCTTTATTAGATCGTATGGAAATTATTGAGGTAAACGGATATACCATTGAAGAAAAAATAGAAATTGCTAAAAAATACCTGTTGCCTAAACAGAAAGAAAATCATGGCTTGCAAACTAAGGATATCAGCCTTAAACCTGCGTTGATTGAGAAAGTGATTGAAGATTACACAAGAGAATCGGGCGTTCGTGGTTTAGAGAAAAAAATAGGTTCGTTGGTGCGTGGTGTAGCTACAAAAATTGCCATGGAAGAAACCTACGAAGCAAATTTAACCAACGATGATGTAGAGCGTATTTTAGGTGCACCAATTTACGATAAGGATTTATATGAAGGCAATGAAGTTGCTGGTGTAGTAACAGGTTTAGCCTGGACAAGCGTTGGTGGCGATATTTTATTCATCGAGTCGAGTTTAAGTCCTGGAAAAGGGAAATTAACTTTAACGGGTAACCTGGGTGATGTAATGAAAGAATCGGCAGTGATTGCTTTAGCTTACTTACGTGCCCATGCGGCAGAATTTGGCATAGATTATACTTTATTTGATAATTGGGATGTTCACGTTCACGTTCCGGCTGGTGCTACGCCAAAAGATGGCCCCTCAGCAGGTGTAACCATGCTTACTGCTTTAACTTCGGCATTTACACAACGTAAAGTAAAACAACATTTAGCCATGACAGGTGAGATTACCTTGCGTGGAAAAGTGCTTCCGGTAGGTGGTATAAAAGAAAAAATACTGGCTGCAAAAAGGGCAAATATTAAAGAAATTATCCTTTGCAAAAGCAACCGTAAAGATATTTTAGAGATTAAAGAGAGTTACATTAAAGATTTAACATTCCACTATGTAACCGAAATGAGCGAGGTAATTGATTTAGCCCTTACAAAGAATAAGGTTAAAAAACCGTTGGATTTAAGCGTTAAAATTGCTCCGATTGTAAACTAATTGGTAAATCTTTTGGATTAACAATCAAAAATCCAATTACAATAAATACTTTTATAGTCCCGATAATCATCGGGACTTTTTTTATGAGATCAATTTTAACTACAATAATTTTTTGCCTGGTTGTTTCTACCGGTTTTGCTCAATCCTTTAAAAACGAATTTGGTTTTAAAACCGAAAACGATGCTTATCTGGCTACTTTAAACGACCGTTATTATACCAATGGGTTATTTATCTATTTTCGCCACGCAATTAATACCGAAAAATTATCGGATAAAATAGAGAAAAAAACCTACGAAATTTCTGCCGGACAGAAAATGTACACGCCTTATTGGGGGCAGGTGCCCAACAAAGCAGATCAGGACAGGCCTTTTGCAGGTTACCTGTATGCTGGCGGCGCTTATTCTGTTTTTTATAAAAATGAAAGCGTTTTAAAAACCAGTGTAGAATTGGGGACGGTTGGACCAAATTCACTTGCCCAGGATGCGCAACGTTTTCTGCACAAAACAGTAGGCTTTTATACGCCTGCAGGCTGGGATTATCAGATTAAAAATGAAGTAGCTGTAAATTTCGCGGCCAATTATAGCAAATTGCTTTTCAGACCAGAGGACCCTATTTTTGATATCAGCGGACAGGGTTATGCCAATTTAGGCACAACCTTTTCAGGTTTGGGCGCATCAGCACTTTTAAGGATTGGTAAATTAAATCAATTATTCAACAGTGCTTACCACAATGCCGTAATCGGAAATTCTAAAACAAAAAGTTTAAATAAATCGGAATTTTTCTTTTACATAAAACCACAGCTTAATTTTGTGGCTTATGATGCTACGATACAGGGAAGTTTATTTAACGATAACAGCCCGGTTACATTTGGCGTAAAACCGATTGTTTATGAGCAACAGTTCGGGGTTAATTATAGCTCCAGACGCTTTACAGCTGATTTTAATGTGATTTTCAAAACAAAAGAGGTAAAAAGTGTTGCAAAAGCACAGAACTACGGTGGTTTGAGCTTATATTATAGGTTTGGAAAGAGTTAGGTTAATTGGTTAATTGAGTAATTAACTGATAATTGGACCCTGATAAAGGTTAATTTTTTAAATTGCTTAACTGGTTAATCGATAATTACAGACTATGAAAAAAGTGATTTTCTGTACAATTTTATTATTCATACTCGGTTTGTTTATCTATAATTTGTATCCTGAAAAGAAATTGCCTGCCAATGCGGAAATTGATTATATCCTTGTAAAAAAATCTGACCGGCAATTATTGGCTTATTCAAAGCAAAAACTGGTTAAAACCTATGAAATTTCATTAGGCGATAGTCCTATTGGACACAAAGAATATGAAGGTGACGAAAAAACCCCTGAGGGAGTTTATACCATCAACGCCAAAAACCCCAACAGCGGTTATCACAAAAATCTTGGCGTATCTTATCCAAATATAAAAGATGTAGAAAAAGCCAAATTACTAGGCAAGGATCCTGGTGGCGACATTAAAATACATGGAATCAGAAACCATATGGGTTTTATTGGTAAATTTCAAAGGCTTTTTGATTGGACTAATGGCTGCATGGCTTTAACCAATACGGAAGTAGATGAATTGTATTATGCCGTAAAAATCGGCACTAAAATAGACATCAGACCTTAAATTTTATTTTGGATTTGAGAGAATAGGTTATACAATAAAGGGCGGTTAAAATCGCCCTTTATTGTTTTTACTAATTTGTGAGTTTTACTGTTTTAGCTGCATAATATTGATCGAGGTAAGCTTTTACTTCAGCTTTTTTAGCGGCATTATCAATAAAACTATATAGCGGAGCCAAACCGTCATCTGAAGCGCCTATAAAAGTTGCTTTATCTTCTGTAGTGGAAGCCACCCAATTGTTAAGGTTCACAATAACCCTGTTATTTATGGTTTCGGGTTTTAATTTGCTAATATCACCTCCTGTTGAACTATAATAAATCTGGGCAGAAGTATTATCATTTAAATTGCGTAGGATAGGCTCATCCAGGTAGCCGGTAGGCAAGCCAAATGTCCTTTTTAACGTATAACGTAATCCTTCCATAATAATCGCCCCCCGTCTCTCGTTCTGAGGTGCTTCTGCCTGGTAAACAACGTCGAATTTAGAACCTATTTTTATGTTTGTTAAAACATGTGTTCCATATTTATTAACAAGTTCCTGAGCAGATAATAAAGTAATATCCCTCTTGAAATCAGCAGTTAAAAAATTATTTACCGACTGTTCATAATAAAACTTATATACTTTCCAGATCATGTAATACGAATAGTGTCCGTAAACATACTTTTTATCAGTAGCATCTGTTCTCGGGAATACCTGATTAATGGTGTTTCCAAAGAGTTTTAAGCCCTTTGTTGTATTATATGAATTAGAGAATTTTGTTGATAAATCAACGGCACTTTCTGCCTGAGTAGTCCTCCAGGAAGATTCCGTACCTCTTATGGATACAACGTTATATTTTCTGTCGGCATCATAAGCAGAAATATCGACTACATTGGCCCTTACAGAAGATAGATCATTAAATTTGTCTGTAACATCATATCCGAACCCTAAAAAATTAAAGGTTGTTGATGATGGGTACAAAGGTTGGGTATCCTGTGTTGCTCCCTTAACGGTAAAGGCAATATCGGGCGATAGTTTTTCTTCGGGAACAGGATTTGGAATTTCTTCGGAGTTTTTCTTGCAGGCGGCAAGTGTGGCCATGAGGGCCAGCGCTAAAATAGTTCTTTTCATTTGGTTTAATATTTGTGTGTGTGCCCAGTACCGTCAATTTTTATGCCATTGACATCCACAAATTTCAAACTTGGCTATGTTTTTCCAAAAGACAAATTAAACCCAAAAAAATTAGCAGAAAAAGACAACTAAAACATTAGAAATCAATTATTTTCCTATTTTTCTTTTTCTCAGCCGTTGAAGCTTTATTTTTTAATCTTTTTTCTATAACACCTTTAGGAATTTTAGTCGGTTTTCGTTTTTTCTGTACAACAAGTGATCTTTTTAATAAATCGATCAGTTTTACAATGGTTTTTTCCTTATTTAACAGCTGGCTCCTGTCTTCCTGCGAAACGATGTGCAAAAGGCCTTCAGTATCAAGGCGATGCTGAAGTTTTTCTTTTAAAAGTGCTTTCTCTTGCTCATTAAAGTGTTCGAAAGCATCAATACTAAAAATAAGCTCTACCTTACTCGAAACTTTATTTACATTCTGTCCCCCTTTGCCCCCACTTCTGGAAGTTTTGAAAGTAACTGACCGTAAAATTTCTTCTTTTGTAGGCAACATGCTGCAAAAGTAAGAATTTGGAAATAAAAATAACTTACTCTCCTTCTTTGGTTTCGCTAACTTTACTTCTAAGGCCAACAATATCTTTATCCAACTGGTAAATTCCTCCCCTGTCGTTGCCCACTAATTGCAGTTTTTCCAACATGGTTTTTGCCATTTTTTCTTCTTCCAATTGTTCATCAAGATACCATTGAAGGAATTTAAAGGTGAGGTAATCTTTTTCGTTCAGCGAAAGTTCTACCAGATCGTTAATACTCTTCGACACCAATAATTCATTATCTAAAAAATCCTGAAAAACTTCTATCACTTGTCCGAAAGAGTTTTTGGGCATATCTAAAGCCGTCACAATGGCATGTCCGTCGCGGTCGTTAATATAATGGATCAGTTTAAGCATGTGGTGGCGTTCTTCATCACTCTGGCGGTAGAAAAACTCAGTATAACCTTCTAAACCGGGTTGTGTTTCCAACCATGAGGCAATGCCCAAATATACTTGTGATGATTCGGCTTCTAGTTTAACCTGGTTATTCAGGGCCGCCTGCATTTTTTCTGATAACAACATAATGGTGTATTTAATTTAACTATAAACACATCCGGTAAATCAATGTTTTAGCATTATCTTGTTTAGAATCTATCTTTATATCCTTAAAAAATTCAGCATTCTGTTTCTATTTTTTACCTTTGCGCTACGATGAAGAAAAACCTGGTAATAGCAATAGATGGCTATTCATCTTGCGGAAAAAGTACATTAGCAAAGGCACTGGCTAAAAAATTAGGTTTCATTTATGTAGATAGCGGGGCGATGTACCGTGCCGTTACGCTCTATTTTTTAAGAAATAATATTGATGTTGCTGATGACGCTAAAGTTGTTGATGCTTTACAGCACATTGAACTTAATTTCCACTCCCGCGATTACGAATCGCACATTACCCTTAACGGCGAAGAAGTTTCTGATGAAATCCGTTTAATGCCTGTTTCTGAAAATGTAAGCGAAGTTTCGGCACATAAAATTGTACGCCATGAAATGGTGAAACAGCAGCAACGTATGGGTAAATCAAAAAACATCGTAATGGATGGCCGTGATATTGGCACCACTGTTTTTCCTGATGCACCGGTAAAATTCTTTATGACGGCTGATCCAAAAATCAGGGCCGAACGCAGGTTTAAAGAACTGGAAAGCAAAGGCAATAACGAAACTACCCTGGAAGAAGTTTTTGAAAATCTGGCACACCGGGATTATGCAGATACCACCCGTAAAGAAAGTCCGTTGGTGAGGGCCGACGATGCCGTGATACTGGATAATACTGATCTTACTCAACAAGAACAATTGGATTTTGCATTGGAAAGGGTGCAGCCGCTTTTGGTTCATTAGTTCAATGGTCAATGGTTTAATAGTTGATGGCCCAATTCATTATTCTGAAGTGCCAAGAATCTTAAAATAGATTTTGGTTAATTGTTTAAATCGGTTAACCGACACCCGAGCTATGCTACCGGACTTAACTAGCAGCCCTTCGACTCCGCTCAGGGTGACATACCGAGGAAATAGCTGATTGTTTATTTTAGTCAGTTTATCTACCACCAGACGATCAACCATTAACTATCTAACCATCGACCCTATATTTCATTTACTCCAAACGCTCAACTCCAAACTGATCGGCTACCTAACTATCACCCGTGAACCATCAGACTATTGACCTTTGACTTCAGAAAAAATTTCATATTTTTAGCACCTAACCCAAATGTTGCTATGAAATTAAAATCAATTTGCCTTACCGTATTATTTCTATCCCTCTTTATCTTAAATGTGAATGCCCAAAAAGGCTGGATCAACCTGTTTAATGGAAAAGATTTAAAAGATTGGAACATTAAAATTGCAAAACACGACTATAAAGAAAATTATGCCAACACTTTCCGTGTAGAAAACGGTGTAATGAAAGTGAGTTATGATGGCTACAAAGAATTTGACCAGCAATACGGACATATTTTCTACAAAAAACCTTTTTCAGCATATCTTTTAAAAGTAACCTATCGTTTTGTTGGCGAACAGGCTAAAGGCGGCGAAGGCTGGGCCACCCGTAACAGCGGCGCCATGTTGCACTGCCAGGATCCGGCAACGATGTTAAAAAACCAGGATTTCCCCATTTCTATCGAAGGGCAGATTTTAGGTGGAGATGGCGAACACGAACGCCATACCAGTAATGTATGTACACCGGGAACGCTGATTAATTATAATGGAAAATTGTTTACGCCACACTGCTTGGATTCTAAATCGAAAACCTATGCAGGCGACCAATGGGTAACAGCAGAATTTTTAGTACTGGGCGATTCGGTTGTTAAACATATCATTGCCGGCGAAGTGGTATTAGAATATACCAAACCTCAAATTGGTGGCGGCAATGTTTCTAATTTCGATCCGAAAGTTAAAATTGATGGTAAACCTTTAACTTCTGGTTATATTTCTTTGCAAAGCGAAAGTCATCCGATAGAATTTAAAACGGTACAACTTTATGATTTAGAAGCTTATATGAAAGATAAAGCAAAGCTGGATAAAGTATTGGCTAAAATATTAAAAGAGTAAACCATATCGGTACTCATTTGTTAAATGATGATGTAAAAATCTTACACCTAAATTTACACGATGCTCAATATCCCTTTATTTAAACGCGTTACCCTATTATTCTTTCTTTTTGTTGTCAATATTGCCTTTGCACAAAAAGTCTATCAGGTAAAAGATATCCCCGATCCTAAAAATAATGGCGGAGGTTATGTTAGCAACCCTGATAGCATTTTAGGAATCGATGCGGTTTCGCATCTTAATAGTACCATTGCAGACTTCGAAAGAAAAACGAATGTTCAGGTGGCAGTAGTGGTGGTTAAAGATTTTGACCATGACAAGGAAGATTTCGATTTTGCTTACGAGTTGTTTAACACCTGGGGAATAGGTTCGAAGACCAGTAATAATGGCCTGCTATTATTTATTTCGAAAGAGCGCCGGAAATACCGGTTTATTACAGGTACTGGTGCTGAAGGTGTTTTGCCTGATGTAAAACTGAAACATATTGCTGAGCAGCAGCTTTTACCGGCATTTAGAGAAAACGATTTTGCCACCGGAATTACCAATACCATTAATGCCATTGGTGAAATTATTTTAAACCCGGAGAATAAATCGGAGCTTAATCAATTTTTCACTCAACACGACAACAGTAATAATTTAGAAAATTTCTGGTTACCTACCGGGATAATCTGCCTGCTTTTTTGGGGAGTATTTAAAATTGTGAACAGGCAGGCTAAAAATACAATCATAACATCCAAAGCAGATAATAGCAAATATGATAAGATTGGTAAAGGCTGTGCAGTGGCCATGATGATCACTTTTGTAACTTGCTTTATATTTTTCTTTTTTGGTGGCTTTGAATTAATTGAAAAAATAAGGCTGAAAGATATTCCAATTATTTTATATGTTATTCTGGCTATTGTACTTTTCGGCAGGTATCTTTTCCACATTTCAGCATTGCGAAAAATGCACAATGACGATAAAAACTTCTTTAATTCGGTAAGCACCTTTAACAAAAAGAATTTTTGGCTGATTATTTTTTCTCCGCTTGTCCTGATTACCATTATTACCTATTTATTCAAAAGGGTTAAAAATATCAGTCGCTTTAAACCAGTTCTGGATAGCAAAAACCAGGAAATGGTGCGTGTAGACCGCGACCTAAATATTGAGGGTGAACCTTTTTTAACAAGAGGGCAACGCAAAGAGGAAATAGTAAAAGCCTATGATTACGATATTTGGGAAAGTACAGACCATAAGGAACATATCATTAAAGCATGGCCCGCCGAAGCTTATAACAGCTACACTGAATGCCCAGATTGTTATTTCAGAACCTACCAACTCAACAAACGCGTAACCACAAAACAGGCTACTTATAGTCATGAGGGGCAGGCGAAACTGATAAATGAATGTAGTTTTTGCAAAAAAACAGAATTTATAAAGTGGATTACACTGGCCATGCTGGTCGAATCCAGTTCATCGTCCTCTTCTTCAAGCAGTAGCAGCAGCTCTTCCTCTTCATCAAGCAGTAGCTGGGGTGGTGGAAGCAGTAGTGGTGGTGGTACAGGCGGAAGCTGGTAGTATTAACTCAAATTAAATGACCAGGAAAAACATTTTGATCACACTAGCCATATTCGTTGTTCTGCTCGTCATCTATCTGGCTAAGTTTACGGCTATTAATGTAGCGCTATCTAATCTGTCATTCCCTGGCCGTCTTAAACATTACCCCTATTTGAATCAAGGCGCCCAATCAGAAAATTTTGAGGTGGACTATCTTTTCTACGATCCGGCCAATATAGATTACGATACGAAAACAGGTAATTTTATCATTACCACGGCACATGTAAACCAGGATTTCGAAGTATACCATAAACTCGATGCAAAGGGAAATGCAACAGATTCACTGGTTAACGATAGTAATGCCATTCACACCTTTCATAACGAAGGCGTAGTTTTTGGCGAAGATTATTTTATCGATTGGTGTACATCGGGCAATAAAAACAGACAACCTTTTGTTGATTTTTTGAACCATGATTTTAAAATGGATGAAAAGGTATGGGAAGAAATTTTTGAAGCCAATTACAAAAATGCAGCGGCAGTAACTTATAAACCATCAAAAGACTGGCATTCTTTAACTTTTTATTTTAAAACGGAGAAAGGCTGGCTGGCCATGAATACCCTCAAAAATGATGAACGGATCTATCAGGATATGGGTTCGGAAAATGAACTTGATTTTAAGGGTTATCCGGTTAAAGGAAATCGATTTGTTGCTTTAAAAAGCAGTATGACCGGAAAATACCCATTATTGAGCTACAAAAATCGAAATGAGGGAGAAAATAGCCCATACAACTGGAAAGACCCTAAAAACCCCATCAATTTAAAGTATTTTAAAAAGGAGAACTTACAGGGCCGGGCGCCATATACAGGACTACCTCAAACCTGGGGTGGCGACGCTTATTTAACATTAAAACATAAAAATCAATTAATCCGGTTTAAAGAAATTGCGATTAAAGACGTTGGATTTTCTACTGAACCACAAATTAACCTTGATTTATACCCGGTACCACAGGCATTTGAAAATAAATCGGATGTTGCTTTTATTATCCTTTCTTATGGAACAAACATTGGCGACCGTGGTGGAAACGGACTTTATGTAATTAAAAGAAAATAATGATCAGTCATTTTCTAACGTCTGATCTGGTGTAGGATAAAAATTATAAAAAAAATCTTTTCCCATCTTCTGGAACCATTACTAAAAGAATTTCTATTTTTGGCATAATAATGGCTCGTTATGCATCTTAATTTGATGCCTTTTATGCAGTTAACGCTCTGTTAAAGCATCTATCAAAAACAACAACATGACTAGAATCTTATTCCTATTTTTTGCCCTCATTATCTTTTCTACCAGCGTAAATGCGCAAGATATGTACCGAGTTACCGCCGATAAATTACGTGTTAGGGCAACTAAAGATTCGAAAAGCAAGGTTATTGGATCGATTTCTAAAAATGAAAATATAGCTGTATTAGAAGCTAGTGATGCTAAATTTTATAAAGTAAAATTAAAAAACGGCGAAGGTTGGGCCAGTAAAGATTTCTTAGAAAAAATTGCTCCGGCAGCTAAACCAACTACTCCGCAAGCCAATACACCGCAGCCAAGTGCCACCACTCCAACAGCTACAAGCAATGATATGTACCGCACCACAACGGACGATTTGCGGGTGAGGGAAAAAGCTGATCCCAAAAGCAAAATTATCGGACACCTGCCTAAAGATGAAAATGTTGCTGTTATCGATTCATCAAACACAAGTTTCTATAAAATTAAAGTAACCAATGGCGAAGGATGGGTTAGTAAAGAGTTTTTGGTGAGGATTTCTCCTGTAGTTAAACCCGCAGATAAAACAACAGTTGCCGCATCGGTGCCTTTACAAACCAAGAATTATACCAACATTATCTTTTTTGCCGTTGTTGCCTTAATACTGATCACAATATTATATTTTTCGATCAAATATGCGAGTGGAAATAAATTTCTAATCGGTTTTGCGGTTATTGTGATCCTGGTAATCGGTTATTTCTGTTTCATCACCTTTATACAAGAGAAAATAGTTTCGGGCACCTTTGCAAGCACTGAAGACATACAATACAAAACCTTCAATTTTAAATCGAAAGATTCGGTAACGGTTGCCGATGCTTATAAGGATTCAATCTTTACCTCTAAATATGTAATTGATGGTGATATGATCAAATTATACGATCAGCAAAACACCATTATGCTATTGATCAGGGATGACCATACCTTAATTGGCGAAGGTTTTACCAGGGGAACGTTTACAAAAAAATAAATCTGCCACCTACCAAACGTTCCTACGGAACGAAAAAAACATATATTTTTTTTCTACCTATGATTCGTCCCGATGGGACGGCAAATATTGTTATTGCCGCTTATTTAATTGACACTTTTTTTTCATTGTTGTAAAACGTCCTGGCAAAATGGAAAAGATTAATTCAAAATTTATTTAACATACATTTTAAACCATTGCCTGTAAACCGCCCCAGCCGGACGGCAAATATTGTTATTGCCGTTTATATTTAATTGACACTTTTTTTTCATTGCGGTAAAACGTCCTGGCAAAATGGAAAAGATTAATTCAGAATTTATTTAACAGACATTTTAAACCATTGCCTGTAAACCGCCCCAGCCGGACGGCAAATATTGTTATTGCCGTTTATATTTAATTGACACTTTTTTTTCATTGCGGTAAACCTTCCTGACAAAATGGAAAAGATTGATTAAGAATTTATTTAACAGACATTTTAAACCATTGCCTGTAAACCGCCCCAACCGGACGGCAAATATTGTTATTGCCGCTTATTTAATTGACACTTTTTTTTCATTGCGGTAAACCTTCCTGGCAAAATGGAAAAGATTAATTCAGAATTTATTTAACAGACATTTTAAACCATTGCCTGTAAACCGCCCCAGCCGGACGGCAAAAATTATTATTGCCGTTTATATTTAATTGACACTTTTTTTTCATTGCGGTAAAACGTCCTGGCAAAATGGAAAAGATTGATTAAGAATTTATTTAACAAACATTTTAAACCATTGCCTGTAAACCGCCCCAACCGGACGGCAAATATTGTTATTGCCGCTTATTTAATTGACACTTTTTTTTCATTGCGGTAAAACGTCCTGGCAAAATGGAAAAGATTGATTCAGAATTTATTTAACAGACATTTTAAACCATTGCCTGTAAACCGCCCCAGCCGGATGGCAAATATTGTTATTGCCGCTTATTTAATTCACACTTTTTTTTCATTGCGGTAAAACGTCCTGGCAAAATGGAAAAGATTAATTCAGAATTTATTTAACAGACATTTTAAACCATTGCCTGTAAACCGCCCCAGCGGGACGGCAAATATTGTTATTGCCATTTATATCTAATTGACACTTTTTTTTCATTGCGGTAAAACGTCCTGGCAAAATGGAAAAGATTAATTCAGAATTTATTTAACAGACATTTTAAACCATTGCCTGTAAACCGCCCCAACCGGACGGCAAATATTGTTATTGCCGCTTATTTAATTCACACTTTTTTTTCATTGCGGTAAAACGTCCTGGCAAAATGGAAAAGATTAATTCAGAATTTATTTAACAGACATTTTAAACCATTGCCTGTAAACCGCCCCAGCGGGACGGCAAAAATTATTATTGCCGTTTATATTTAATTGACACTTTTTTTTCATTGCGGTAAAACGTCCTGGCAAAATGGAAAAGATTAATTCAGAATTTATTTAACAGACATTTTAAACCATTGCCTGTAAACCGTCCCAGCGGGACGAATTATGGGTAGCCAATTTATAATTGGCGTATCGTTCCGTAGGAACGTTTGGTGTTTTTTTATACAATCCTTTGTTTCTAAACCCGATAGAGCGGAATAGCCCGCAGCGCAGCGAGGACTATAAGCGATAGCGGGGCTGCTGTTTGAGAAGAACTACTGCATGTTCATTTTCAAATAATTACGTGTTTTTAGTCATTTCTACATAAAACCACCCCGCCTTTCAGGCACCCCTCCGTGGGAGGGGAATTATAAAGCACTAAAAATCAGCAACATTTATTAAAAAAATCTTTTCTATTAATTAAAAAATTTTTACCTTTGCAGTCCCTAAATAGGGAAAAAAGGAGATAATTAATTAATGGCTAAAAAACAAGTAGCAGAAAAAGAATTAGCAGCAAAAACAGCTGAACTTCAGGGAGAAGGCGGACGCCTGACTGAAAAAGAAACGATTGAATCAGAAGCTGATTCAGTTTCGATCGAATCTATTAAATCATCATTAGCAACACCAACCGAAGATTTCGATTGGGATGCAGATGAAAAAGTTTTCGGTAATTACAATGATGCAGACCGTAAAAAGTTTGAAGACATGTATGCCGGAACCTTCAATCAGATCACTAAAGGTGAGATCATCAGCGGTATTGTTGTTTCAATCAACAACAAAGATGTAGTATTAAACGTAGGTTTCAAATCAGACGGTTTAGTTTCTACTTCAGAATTCCGTGATACACCGGATCTAAAAATCGGCGATTCAGTTGACGTTTTCGTTGAAGCACCAGAAGATGCTAACGGTCAATTGATCCTTTCCCGCAAAAGAGCAAAAACCCAAAGATCATGGGAAGCTATTAACGAGGCTCTTGAAAATGATAGAATCATCAACGGTTTCGTTAAGAGCCGTACTAAAGGTGGTTTAATTGTTGATATCATGGGCGTTGAGGCTTTCTTACCAGGATCTCAAATTGATATTAAACCTATCCGCGATTACGATGTATACGTGGGTAAAACAATGGAATTTAAAGTTGTTAAAATTAACCATGAGTTTAAAAACGTTGTAGTTTCTCATAAAGTGTTAATTGAAGACGATTTAGAAAGCCAAAAAGTAGAGATCGTTTCTAAATTAGAAAAAGGTCAGGTACTTGAAGGTACTGTTAAAAACATTACTGATTTCGGTGTGTTCATCGATTTAGGTGGTGTTGATGGTTTACTTCACATTACAGATATTTCTTGGGGCCGCATAGAGCATCCAAAAGAAGTATTATCATTAGATGAAAAAATTAACGTGGTTGTTTTAGATTTCGATGATGAGAAAAAACGTATCGCTTTAGGTTTGAAACAATTAACTCAACACCCTTGGGAGAACTTAAGCACTGACATCCAGGTTGGTTCTAAAGTAAAAGGAAAAATCGTAACTGTTGCAGATTATGGTGCTTTCTTAGAAATCATCCCAGGTGTTGAAGGTTTAATCCACGTTTCTGAAATGAGCTGGTCGCAAAACTTAAGAAATCCACAAGAATTCTTAAAAGTGGGTGATGAGATCGAAGCTGAAGTTTTAACTTTAGACAGAGACGAGCGCAAAATGAGCTTAGGTATTAAACAATTATCTAACGATCCATGGCAAGAAGTTGCTGCTAAATTCCCGGTTGGAAGCAAGCACAAAGCAACTGTTAAAAACATGACTAACTTCGGCGTTTTTGTTGAAATCGAAGAAGGTATCGATGGATTAATCCACATCTCTGACTTATCTTGGTCTAAAAAAGTAAACCACCCTAACGAATTCACTAAAGTTGGTGATGTATTAGATGTTGTTGTTTTAGAACTTGATGTTGATAACCGTAAATTAAGCTTAGGTCACAAACAATTGGAAGAAAACCCTTGGGATACTTTCGAAACGATCTTCACTTTAGATTCGGTTCACCAGGGTACAGTTGTTAAAGTAACTGATAAAGGTGCTGTTATTGCTTTACCATACGGTGTAGAAGGTTTCGTACCAACTAAACACATGGTTAAAGAAGATGGTACTTCGGTTAAAGCTGAAGAAACAAATGACTTCAAAATCATTGAATTCAACAAAGAAGCAAAACGTATCGTAGTATCTCACGCCCGTATCTGGGAAGAGGTTAAAGCTGAAGCTGTTGCTGAAGAAAGAGCAACTAAGAAAAAAGAAGCTAAAGCTGCTGTAACTGCGGTTAAAAAAGTTAAAGATTCTGTAGAGAAATCTACTTTAGGAGACTTA